>Ga0316204_10001718_pt1 | contig 56179 bp, 46 predicted proteins | sample 6monrhotite_MG_2_FD_205661 | JGI IMG/M metagenome (GOLD analysis project Ga0316204, IMG submission 205661) | Microbial mat bacterial communities from mineral coupon in-situ incubated in ocean water Damariscotta River, Maine, United States -... | ecosystem: Environmental > Aquatic > Marine >... | reverse complement strand
CCTCTCTTATTTAACATAATATACATTATGCGCACTCCGTAATGGGGGCGGCACCAGGTCCATCCCAGGTATTACCTGACTAATAAAGTGGATAAAACCTGGAATTGGCCTGACACACATAACCACGGGTGTCCGGGTATATTCAGGGATAAACTACCACAGAATTTGCTAACTATATGTTTTACAGTCAGTTTATGGGTTACTTTTAACTATTAAAGTAACCCATAAACGCAGCAAAATGACCTACTTTTTCTTCTCAATCAACTGCTCAATCTCCAGAGCCTTTATTTTTTTAACGTTGAATTGATAATCTTTTGAGGCTTTCTTACTGAAATCATATTCACCGGTGAAATTAATATGTTTCCACGCAAGCACTGAACCCTTCTTGATTGAATCAACCATGTCAGCACGGTCTTGTAGATTTCCTGTACTCAAAAGACGATCTGACAAAAACAAATAGTTCCAATAAATGATTGCGTTCTGAATGATCGTTTTACATAAATTATATTTTTCTTGTTCTTCCTGTGTACCGACCTGGAATTGCTTTCCTCGATCCCAAAATACTGCACCCTTAAACTTATTGGATAATTCAACTCTATTAAGTTGTTTTTGTATTTGCTGACGAAACTCCAAGTCATCGTAGAAATTGAGAATGTGTAAACTTTTGGCAATACGCCCAAATTCCTTGAGTGATTTATATAGCGGATGGTCTTTAGAATAAGAATTAAGACGTTTGAATAACTGCGAGGCTGTTGAATAACCGGTTTTGATGGTGGCCATAAACCTGAGCATGTCATCCCAATTGTCTTCTATCAACTTCCTGTTAATGCGCCTGCTTGGTAAAACTCTATATCCTTGATCTGCGTATGTAGCTTTTGTGTGGAAACTATAGATAACTTGATTTTCAATTTTTTTGAACCTTGGAGCAAATGCAACATTGATAAAGTGTGTTGCCGCAAATACGGCTTCTGTATAACCATGGGTATCCGTTGAATGGATATGGTTGATTGACGTTGAGTTATGTAGCAATCCATCGACAACATAAATGGCCTCTCGGTCCGTCGAGCTTATAACTGTGGGATTGAAAAGTGATTGTTTATCATCGATAAAACTATACACTGATACTCCCTTTTCCTTTCCATAATATTTGTATGAATAGTTGGCTAATAACGAGTCGACTGCTACCGTTATTTTTTTACCATCACTACTTGAGTGAATACAGTTGTCTTGTATTTTGTAAATATTTGGAAGCGGCAGGCTGCCGATAGCGTCGACAATCATTTGGTTGGTTTTATTGAGGTTCTTTTTCGAAAATCGCCAATTTATGCAGTCTAGCAGTTTAGATTCCGTGATTTCATTTCCAACTGCCCGACGAGCCATTGTTCTTGGACCAATATTGCAGCCCAGGCCCATTATTCCAGCAAGGACCAATTTGTTGTCTATGTCTTTAACTACATTCTTATTTGAATGATGTGATAATACATTAGTAAATTGAACATCTTGGTCAATTGCTTGCAAGACCTGTAATAAAGGTATCTCCCCCTCGCTCGACAATAATGTGCTTATGTATTTAGATTGTTCGTAATCAATAGCAGGTGTCTTTACATGGAATCGGCCATTGGGTCGCATTTTTAAATAGCCATTGTGTCCCGATGAAAAACGCTCATTTACCTCAACATATTTGGACTCTAGTGTAGCCGTTAACGAGTCAAGGTAGTGATCTGCATTTTCAAACTTCGTCAATCCCGCTGACTCCAAATGATCTTTTTTATTCGCTTTCCAGTCATCATTGTCAATTAAATAGCGTTGATGAGCTCTCCACTCATAGCTATATAGCAAGGACAGGTCGCCAGATTTTATATTGTCAAGCATATGGCGAAAAAGAAACATTTTGTACAGTGATGTACGTAAAGAACTACCTAGAAAAACAACGCTGCGCTCTTTCTTTGATAAAAATTGCAGTGGTGGTGTTTGGCCAATATCACCGTCTTTATCTTGGTAATATTTTATGGCTGCTAGTAACGATTTGTTTGAGTATTTCTCATCAAAGACTAGCACCTTAATAACTGAGGCTATCTTAAGTTGTAATGACCTTGATTCTCCTTCAATGGCATCAGTCAGAACTGCATCTATTTTTTCTTTTTCTCGGCATTCATCAAGGAAGTCTCGTTTTCCAACAAATTCATCGTCTTGACCAGATATGATATTGATTGCACGATTTCTTAGAATCTCAACTTTTCTGGCATCACTAAGCGTTGAATCATCGACAATCCTAATAATTTCACCAACAAACTGTGTCAGCTCTTTTTCTGAATTTCTGATTGCATCAATGGCTTTATTTTTTGCAACCATTACCCCCTTTTCGTACTCGGTTGCTTTCTTGGTTGCCTTATTTAGGCTTTCTTTGATGCATTTCATTAAGCCCTTCAACGCAGCATCCTCCCGTTTATAATATTGCTGCTTTATAAATGCTAAAAGATACAGATATATCTTATTCTTATTCTTAAGTTGTTTGACCTGTGCTGTTTTGGCTTTAAGAGTCCAGTCGGCATAATATTCTGTTGCTTGGTCACTCAATCCAATGTCATTGATCAATTGCTCGTTATCGAAATAGTAACGAGAAAATAATTTGAGTGTTTCAGCATTTCTCTTCATGCTTTGTGTGCGCGTTGATTGTTCTATCTTTCTAACCTCCGCAAGTGTCGACATGTTCTTTTCATTCGGTTTGAATATCTCCTCGAGAAGATCCCTGTTTGTATTACTAAGTTGTTTCTCGATTTTTCCTATAGCTTCTTTTTCAAATTCTAGGTAGCACTGACTGATGATTGTGCTTAGTTCATCGTATGAAGGAATCACTACACGATGCCAGCAAAATGATACAAGGGCATAAATCATCTCCTCCGGCGGTGCCTGCTTTTTCGTTTGATCATGTGCATGCATGATTAAGACCTCTCGCCAATGGTTGTCATATAGCGCCCAGCCTTCGATACGTAGTATTTCATTTCTGTGCCGCGTTGAATTCGACCCACCAAATAACTTGTTAAAATCTGCCTTATCAAAATCACCGGTAGGTCTAGCCAGTCCAAATGTGCGGTAGACGTAATTAATATCTTTAACCTGAAATTGGCTTGGTTCAAAAAAGCGGCCCTTGGCTTTAAAGTAACCGTACTGCAATATAAAACTCGCTTTATTGTTCGGGGATCGTAGCTTTCTTACGTATTTTTTAACGTCTCCTGAATACTCAAAAAAGGTCTGGCGTTCCTCGCGACTGAATTTTGGTGGGGAATCAAAACGTTTTCGCTGCGCTAAAGGCAACACTTCAATTGGTGTCGACATAAATTCTCCCTTATATTATTCTCAGGTTGTTGTGTGAACCTCCTTTTTACACTATGTGTACGTGGCTATCTGGGGCAGTTTTTCAGCCAAAAGCCGTCATTTGATTGATAAATAAATAGTTTTTGTATCGTACGATACAATTATTGATCAATTTATACACAACTCGCCAGCCATCACCCTCCTTTTTGTTCTGTCTTTTCTCTTTTTTATTCAATAGGTTAAGCAGGTTAGTTAAATGATCCTTAAGCTCGTAATTCGTACTAAATAAATATTTCTTCGTACAAATGTAACTCCCGTTTTTGCGTTTCAAAGGTAATATCCATAGCCGTACGAAATTGGTAATATTTGGTACGATGAAACCTACTGATGAACTCTATAAATCGCTGCAGATTGCGTATACCCACTTCAACCAGGCACTGTTCGGCAATAAGCTGCCTGATGTCATTTTCACTGTTCAACGACAGCGTGGCGTACTGGGCTATTTCGCTCCTGATAGATGGTCATCGGTGTCTGGGAATCGCTGCCACGAGATTGCAATCAATCCAACCCATATGGGTGATTCACGTGTAATCGAGGTATTGCAAACACTGGTTCATGAGATGGTGCATTGTTGGCAATACAGTTTTGGCAAGCCGGCAAGGTCGTGTTATCACAATAAAGAGTGGGCCTACAAAATGATTGAGGTGGGTCTGCAGCCCACATCGACTGGAATGCCTGGCGGGGCCATTACGGGCCAGCAAATGAGTGATTTCGCTATTGCGGATGGGTTGTTTCTAAAAACCTGCTACATGCTTGTAAACCAGGGTGCGTTTACACTCCCATGGATCGATCGGCGACTGACACCGAAATCAGCATTGCTGGAGACAGCCGCAACACAAATTCCGGATCATATCGAAGCAACAGATGATATGAATTATGACGATGAGACCGTCGCTGAACTGTTAACGTCGAGTTATTCGGATCTCATGCCTGAAGATACTTTCATACCGGTCCAGCAACACAGTGTAAAAGCCAAACAAAAATATCATTGTCCTGGTTGCCACAGTAATGTGTGGGGTAAGCCGGAGCTTCACATTATTTGTGGGGAGTGTGATGAAACGTTTGAGGCGGTATAACGTAACTCGGTGATTAGGCGTCTTACTAAAATTCGTTAAAAACACTTTAATACGGATTATTGAGATTCCCTCCTCATATCCACAATTCGTCGACCACTCGTCAGCCGTTAGCGCAATCAAAACTACACTAAAAAATAACCGAAAGTCTCTCAACCGCTAGGCAAAATTACCTCAATCGAGAAAATCCTCCTAAGGGTCCGGTTAGTTCGAACTGAACAATATAGTAGGATCGAGAGGTGAACAGTTAATGTCCTAACCATGCGCGGTAGTGATCCAATATGGCCAAACTTTTGCTTATCAACCTATTGCTACGTTCAGGATCAAACCATGTCTCATTAAACTTTGCGCCATGGAAAAGATTGTTTCTCGTGCGACGTATGTGCCCGAAAAGAGCCTGAACAGACTGATCCTCGCTAGTAACATCAGCCCATACGACCTTGTTGCGTTTATCGACTGTTTGTTTCATGGGCGGCTGTTGAAGTATGTACTCTGCAGCTTCTGCCAATGCTCCTAAGTCATTTTTAAAGTTGTTTCCAACGACTTCATTTGCAAATCGATCCCAGTCGACTATAACTTTCCGTGTCTTATCAGTGTGGAAATAGTCTCGTTCTTTCAGTGTGGACTCGTACTGGGCGAACAATTTAAAAAAATCAAAGCTTATTTTATCGAGATGATCATCCATATATTTATCTCCTTATTGTTGTCTCCTTTAGCTAATCTTCCTCAATAGTGACATTACTTAATCGGTGAACCTGCATAGCATCGTGCCATTGATCATCACCGGCATGCATATACCGTGAAGTCGTATCGATTTTTTCATGGCGAGCACTTTTCTTTAGGTAACGCAGTTCTATACCTTTATCTGCTTGATGAGTGATTGCAGTATGCCTAAACCAGTGTGTCGAAGCTTTTCGTAACTTAGCTGCCTTATGTGGCTCAGCTTCTTCCAGCAGGTCCGCTGCTTTCGATACGACATCCTTGACGATTCTGTAAATCATATTGGATGTTATTCCACTGGTTCCCTTCAAGCTGAGTATTAAAGGTGTGGTCTCATCCGGTTCTGGTAATTCTGTTAATTTGTGGAATCGTCGATATTTTGCCAATGCAGACAGCATGTCATCGTTGACCGGAATACGCGCTGTTTTCCTGCCTTTCCCGGTTACCTCCCACCACCATTTGCCGCGCACTTCAATGAAACTCCCCATGGCGTGCTCTGCAATTTCGCTCGAACGGGGGCCCAAAAGATACAAAAGAGAAAACAAAAAGCGCACACGTTGAAAGTGTGCCTGCTCACGATCCGTGTCTTGTGGAAGATCTTGTATATAGGAAAGAACACTTTCCCATAGATCATCCTCAAGAAAGCGCTCAACGGTATCGGATTCACGGGATTTTGACTGTGTTCGCACACGGCGCCTGGCCAGGGCCAAAGGATTTCCTGCCAGGTAGCCAGCCTCAACAAGGTAGTTCATCAGTGAATTGTTGATCACCAACGCCTGTTTCAAGCTGCTGTCCTTTAATGGCCCTTGAAAGGGCCGCCAATCTTGGCTGTGACGTGGGGCTCTGGGTCCACACCATTGCTCAGCAGGCTGCGGATTGGCTAAAAACGCCCTAAACGCATTGAAATCCTCCCTCGTTAATCCAGAAAGAGGTTTGCCTTGCTCCATTATTGACCACAACAGTAATCTTTCGGCTTCTTTTCGGTAGTTCCGGTAGGTCTGTGGTGAGTCCTTGTATTCATCCAACCAGACTTTGATTGCATCTAAATCATTATCTGCCAGTATTTGCTTTGCGTACGAATCCGCACGATTGCTTCCGTAACGGCCATTTAGGTCAACAGGTAGCGACATCAATTCCAGAAGAACCATTGGCGCAATAACTTTTTCCAAATTTTTCATATACATAGTGCCCAGAAGGTCTGCCGTATTGGTCTACCCTGCCAATCATACATCATTCATGATAATAGGGGTAATCATGAATTACTAGTCTATTTCGTGTCATCTTTTACGTGTTACATGCAAATGTATATTATGATATTTAACCTAGAATCAGACAGCGTTTAACTTGGAGAAAAAACATGTCACGACCCGGTGTGTCCTACGAAGATGTCTCAAAAGTGGCTACCACCCTACTCAGCCAAGGCACACACCCGTCGGTTCAACGGGTACGCAACGAGTTGGGGACCGGCAGCAACACCACGATCGATCGCTATTTGAAAAGGTGGCAGGAAACATTCAAACAGGAAAAGCGAACGGTGCTGCCAGAAACACTACCGGAAGAGCTGATGTCGCCACTGGAGACGTTTTGGCAAACAGCTATGGCCCGTGCTGAGGCAAATTACCAAGGATTCAAACAAGAACTTCAAGAGAAGCATGAGGAAATCATTTCCATCAAGGACACTGCCCTCCTCCAGCTCAAGGAGAGGAATGAGGCATATCATCAACTCGAAACCATATTGAGCGACATGCAGACAGAGAAGGATTTGTTGAAGGCCTCACAGCAGCATCTGGAAGGTGAATTAAAAGCTAGCCAGGCACATATCTCGGAAATAAAAGAGCAGGCAGATCAGTCGATTCAGCTTGCCAACTCCCGCATGCAGGACCATCAGCGCCAGATGGAGACACTTGAAGCTATCCTTGCCTCGCAAAAGCAGGATGAATCCAGGCGAATCGCTGAGCTCGAGGCAAGGATCCAGGATGAACGCAAACGGGGAGAAGATGCGGAATCACGGCTTATGGTGGATATAGATACATTACGACAAAACATAAAACAGAGAGATGTAGCCATCACCTCACTTGAGCAAGAAATAAAAACACTGTCGCAACAAATCTATGAGCGGGAAGCTGAACTACTAGCACAGAAAATGAGCCATGATAAATCCGAAAAGGCATTATCGGACAAAGTAAATCTGGATCGTGAAACGATTGCTCAGGCGGAAAAGCGCGAAATCAACCTTCAGAAACAGCTCAATGACTTCACTGGAATCTTCGAAAAAATGCAACAAACGTTGAATGATGCCCACAGTCGAGAAATGGCATTAGCTCAACAGGTCAGGGAACTTGAAAGTTGTCTCATTGAAATTAAATCATCAAAAGTAGTCAAAAGTGCTAATTTAGCAGGTTAGAAGTGAACGATCTCAGGAAACTCATCGGAGGTCGGCGCAGCATAAGGCGCCGCAATAACAATTGCCGTTCGCAGCGTTAGATACCGATGACCGCAGCAAGAACCGCCGTTACTGCATTCTCTTTTGTCTATACTATAATGAAAAATGCATCCTTTTCCTGATGAATAAATATCAAGGCACCATTCATGCGATTCGCGGTAGCGTGTTGGATATGCGCTTCACGGGGGAATTGCCTCCGATAAGGCGCCGCATGAATGCCGGTGAGCAGGGAAACATCGTCATCGAAGTGCTGACCCATGAGAGCGACGAGATTGCGCGCGGCATCGCCCTGACCCCCGTACAAGGTTTGGCCCGCGGCGATCCTGTACTGGATTCAGGCGGTGAACTGACCATCCCCACTGGCCGAGCCTTGCTGGGGCGCATGCTGAATGTGTTCGGCAAGCCCATCGATGACCAGGGGGCGTTGCAGGATGTCGAGTGGCGTTCCATCCATCAAGCTCCCCTGCCCCTGGCGCGACGCACGGTCAGTGCAGAGATCTTCCAGACTGGGATCAAGGTGATCGACCTGTTGGCGCCGTTGGAACGTGGCGGCAAAGCGGGGCTGTTTGGTGGCGCCGGTGTGGGCAAGACGGTGTTGATCACCGAGCTGATCAATAACATCGCCGGTCACTACGAGGGCGTCAGCCTGTTCTGTGGCATTGGCGAACGCAGCCGCGAGGCCGAAGAGTTGTATCGTGAAATGCGTGATGCGGGTGTATTGGACAAGTCCGTGCTGATCTTCGGCCAAATGAACGAATCGCCCGGCGCCCGCTTCCGCGTCGGCCATGCCGCCCTCACCATCGCCGAATATTTTCGCGACGTGCAGCACCGCGATGTACTGCTGCTCATCGACAATATCTTCCGTTTTATCCAGGCCGGCAATGAGGTTTCCGGTCTGCTCGGGCGCATCCCCTCGCGGGTGGGTTATCAGCCCACCCTGGCCAACGAGGTGGCGGCCCTGGAAGAACGCATCTCCAATTCCGCCAGCGGTTCCATCACCTCGGTGCAGGCGGTCTATGTACCGGCCGATGATTTCACCGATCCGGCGGCCAGCGGCATCTTCGGCCATTTGTCGGCATCCATCGTGTTATCGCGCAAACGCGCCAGCCAGGGCTTTTATCCCGCGGTCGATCCCCTGGCATCCAACTCCAAAATGTTAAACCCGGCCGTGGTGGGGCCGCGCCACTATCAGATCGCCACCGAGGCGCGCCGCACCTTTGCCGAATACGAGGATCTCAAAGACATCATCGCCTTGCTCGGCATGGAAGAGCTTTCGGAGAACGATCGCAAAACGGTGAACCGCGCGCGTCGCCTGGAACGTTTCCTCACCCAACCCTTTTTCACCACGCAACAGTTCACCGGACATCCCGGTGCACTGGTCAATCTTGAAGACACCCTATCGGGAAGCGAACGCATACTCAACGACGAATTCGCCGACACTCCGGAACAGTCCCTTTACATGATCGGTGACCTTTCCGATGTGCCTGAACCTTCTGAACAACAACCGGTGGCAGGGAACGTGACATGATGCAACTCAAGGTGCAAATCCCCGGTGAAATTTTTATCGATGAACCGGTGCAGAAGATCATTGCCGAGGCGCAGAACGGTTATTTCTGCCTCGAACCCCGGCACATCGATTTCGTCACCGCGCTGGTGCCCGGCCTCATCACCTATCTGGCCGAAGACGGTAGCGAGCGACTATTGGCCAGTGACGAAGGCATTCTGGTCAAGTGCGGCAACGAGGTGCTGATCTCTACTTTTAGTGCCGTGCCTGGCGAGAACCTGGAAACGCTGCAAGAGACGGTGACCCGCTATTTACAGACTAAGACGGAAGAGGAAAGCCTGGCGCGTGCCGCAACAGCGCGCCTCGAAGCCGGGATCGTCCGGCGCTTCATTGATATGGAAAAGGTATTATGAACAAGCCGGCAAGCAACGATCCACCCGGCATACCGCCGCGCTTGGAAGAACAGGTGCAAAAAAAGGCCCAGCGTCGGCACTGGGCCCAATCTCAGGGAAGGCGCAGTGTCTGGTTCGGTTTTGGTATGTTCGGCTTGATCGGCTGGGCGGTAGCCATGCCAACGGTGTTGGGCATCGCACTGGGCATCTGGCTCGATCGTCATTGGCCGGCAGGAAATATCTCCTGGACCATCAGTCTGTTGTTTGTGGGCATTATTCTGGGCTGTATCAATGCCTGGCGTTGGGTAAACCGGGAACGCCGCTTCGAATCGCGACCCGGTCTTAAAGAAAGGGACAAAGAAAAATGACACTCACGCAAGCACTGTATCTGTTTATCTACCCGGCTGCGGTGGGCTTGGGATTGGGTCTATTCTATTACGGTGGCCTATGGTTAATCTTGCGCGGCCTACCACAACTTAAATATCCGGGAGTCTGGTTCAGCCTCAGTCTTATGGTGCGCATGTTCACGGTGCTGTTGGTGCTGTACCTGTTGTTCGCCGATTCATGGCAGCAATTATTGAGCGCGGTGTTGGGCATGCTCGTTTCCCGCAGCCTGCTCGTGCAACGCATCAAACCGGAGTCCCATCCGGTCGCAAAGCTCAAGGATAAGCACAAAGAACAATTGAAAGAAAAGCAGAAAGGATCGCAGCATGACCTTCAATCCGGATGACATACTCTTTTGGCAATGGGGGCTGCTGAAACTCAATGCCACGCTAATCTTTACCTGGGTGGTGATGGCCATCATCCTCTGCTTTACCTGGTTGGCGACGCGACGCCTGACCTCGGGCACGCACCCTTCGCGCTGGCAAACCTTCATGGAGATGGTGGTGAGTCTCATCCGCGATCAGATACGGGAAGTCAGCCACGAAGACCCGGGGCCTTATCAATCCTTTATCGGTGCGCTGTTCCTGTTCATCGCCGTGGCCAATCTGCTGACCATCATCCCAGGTTACCGGCCGCCGACGGGCTCCCTGTCGACCACCACCGCCCTCGCGATCTGCGTGTTCCTGGCCGTGCCCCTGTATGGCATCCAAAGTCAGGGGCTGGTCAATTATCTCCGGCAATACACACGCCCCAGCATGTTCATGCTGCCCTTCAATATTATCGGCGAAATCTCACGCACCATTGCCCTGGCGGTGCGCTTGTTCGGCAATATGATGAGCGGTACGGTGGTGGTGGCGGTACTCATCAGCATCACGCCTTTCCTGTTCCCCATCGTGTTGCAGTTACTCGGTCTGCTGACCGGCATGATCCAGGCCTATATCTTCGCCATCCTGGCCATGGTCTATATTTCCTCGGCGCTGGTGGCGCGCAAAGGCAACGAGGCGCCCACTACAATCACTACAAATAGCCAAACTACTAGTAACCAAACTACAAATAGCTCAACCATAAATACAACAACAAAGACAACAACAAACAGTTCGGACGCAAACAGCCCCACTCAATCAGGAGGTCAATAGCCATGCAGGACATCAGTTGGATTGCCACGGTTTCCATCATCACCGCGGGACTGACCATCGCCATCGGTTCAATCGGGCCGGCCTTTGGTGAGGCCCGTGCCCTGGCGCAGGCCCTCAGCGCCATTGCCCAACAACCCGACGAGGCGAACACCATCACCCGCACCCTGTTCGTGGGGCTCGCCATGATCGAGTCCACCGCGATTTACTGTTTTGTGGTGACCATGATTCTGCTCTTCGCCAATCCCTTCTGGAATCACTTTGTGAGCCAGGCCGGAGGCTGAGCATGCAAGTCGACTGGATTACCACCGTTGCCCAGATCATCAACTTTCTGGTGCTGGTGTATCTGCTGAAACGCTTCCTCTATCAGCCCATTCTCGCGGCCATGGACCGCCGCGAGGCAGACATCGCCCAGCGCCTGGAAGACGCGGCACAGCAAAGCGCCGAGGCCCAGCAGCAAGGCAGCAGCTATCACCAACAGCTCCAGGAGTTGGACAGGCAACGCGAACAACTGATCGCCGAGGCAAAAAAGGAGGCCGAGGCACAACGCAGCCAGCTGATGGATACGTTGCGTGGCGAGATTGCCAGTATTCGCACGCGCTGGCACGAAGAGGTCGACCGGGAACAGCAGGCCTTTCTGGATCAGGCGCGTCAGATGGTCGGTGAGCAGGTATGCCTGGTCGCAAGACAGGCCCTCGGCGAGCTGGCGGATGCCGAGCTTGAGAAACAGATGCTCGCCGTTTTTCAGCAAAAGCTGGCGCAGGTCCCCGCGCACGATAAAGAAAAGCTGGCGCAAAGCGCGAGCGAATCCGGGCTCACAGTACAAACCCGGTTTGAGCTTTCCCCTGCGCTGCACGAAACCATCGCCGCCCTCATTCACCAACAACTTGGCGCCGCTCTAAACATCGAGTTTGAGCAGGCGCCGGAATTGATCTGCGGCATCAGTCTGAAGGCACCGGGTTTCAAGCTGGACTGGAACCTCGACAGCTATCTCACCCATATCGATGAACAACTTGCCAGCCGTCTGTCTGTGGCGACCCTGGGCGACTGATGTTGATTGGACGTTACCCATCATGCTGATCGAAACCCTCGAAGATACCGCCAGCTCACTGCAACGCATACTCGGCAAACCGTGTCCCTTGCGCAGCGTGGAAACCGGAACCGTTACCCGCGTGGGTCAGGGCGTTGCGCTGGCCGAGGGCCTACCGGGTGTGCTCGCACATGAACTGGTGCAGTGCGCCGATGGCAGCCACGCCATCGCCTTCAACCTCGATCCGCATCAGGTGGGACTGATACTGCTAGGCAACGGCGAGACCCTGGGCGTGGGCATGGAGGTCAAACGCACCGGACGGGTAATCAATGTCCCCGTCGGCCCCGGTCTGCTGGGACGGGTGGTGAATGGCCTGGGCCAGCCCCTGGATGACCGGGGTGCCGTGCATGCCATTGCCCACTGGCCCATTGAACGGGAGGCCCCGGCGATCCTCGACCGGGCACCAGTAGTACGGCCGCTGGAAACAGGCATCAAGACCATCGACGCCCTGATCCCCGTTGGTCGGGGACAACGGGAACTGATCCTCGGCGATCGGCAGACCGGTAAAACGGCCATCGCCCTCAACACCCTGATCAACCAGCGCGACAAGGACATGGTGTGTGTCTATTGCGCCATTGGTCAGCGCAGCACGGCAGTGGCGCGGGTACTGGCTACCCTGCGTGAGCATAAGGCCCTGGCCTACACCGTCATGGTGGTGGCCAGCGGTGATGAGTCACCGGGTCTGCAATACATCACGCCCTATGCGGCCACCAGCATTGCCGAATATTTTATGGAACAGGGACAGGATGTGCTGATTGTCTATGATGATCTGACCCGCCACGCTGACGCCTATCGGCAGCTCTCCCTGTTATTGCGACGGCCGCCCGGACGCGAGGCCTTTCCCGGCGATATCTTTTACATCCACTCGCGCCTGTTGGAACGTTCCGCCCAATTGCATGACAAGCGCGGCGGTGGTTCACTCACCGCTCTGCCCATTATCGAGACGGAGGCGCAAAACATCGCCGCCTACATCCCCACCAATCTGGTCTCCATCACCGACGGCCAAATCTACCTGTCACCGGATCTGTTCCGACTGGGCATTCTTCCGGCTGTGGATGTGGGCAAATCCGTCTCACGCGTCGGCGGCAAGGCCCAGTTCCCGGCCTTTCGCAGCGTTGCCGGCGACCTGCGCCTCAGCTACACCCAGTTCGAGGAACTGGAAACCTTCGCCCGCTTTGGCACCCGCCTGGATGAGACCACCCGCCAGGCCATCGAGCGTGGCCGACGGGTACGTGAGCTGCTAAAACAGGGCGAGGCCGATGCACTGACCACCTGCGAGCAGGTTGCCGCGCTGCTGGCGTTAACTCACGGCCTGTTTGATGACCTGCCCCTGGCTCAGGCGGCGCATTTTGAGCACGCTATTCGCAGTGCGGTGCTGTCGCAGGCCGGTGAGATCTGTGCCCGCATTCAGGCCGGTGAAAAACTTAACGAGAAGGACATCGGCACACTTCTCGAACTCGCCGGCAGCGTGCTGCCAGCATAACGGAATCTGTTTCAGCCATGGCCACTCTCGACACATTGAAACGCACCATTGAAACGGTGCAGGACATCCAGTCCATCGTCCGCACCATGAAGGCGCTGGCTGCCGTCAGCATCTATCCCTACGAGCGCGCCATTGAATCCATGCACAATTACAGCCGCACCGTCGAGCTGGGCTTGCAGGTACTGCTTGCCGATCGCCCTCCTCTTGCCGATCAACAGAAGCCACTAGACGCTGATGTCGGCATCGTGGTGTTCGGCTCAGACCGAGGACTCTGTGGTCGTTTCAATGAAGACATCACAGAATTCACCCTCAGCACCCTTGCCAGCGACAACATCACCACCGACAAACGGCATGTGCTCGCAGTGGGAGCACGGGTGGATGCACGCCTGCGTGAGGCCGGTCAGCCGGCACAGGAATCCTTTTTTGTGCCGGGCTCCGTTGCCGGCATCACCGACACCGTGCAGGCCATTCTCCAGCAAATCGAAACCTGGCAGACACGGCATAACGTGAGAAAGGTGCTGTTGTTTTACAACCGTCAATCCACCGGCATGGGGCGTCGCCCCGAGGTATCGCAATTGCTACCCCTTGAGTTCACACGATTCCAAAAAACCAACGCCCCTCGTTGGCCATCCCGTTCCCTGCCCATCTACACGATGGAAGAGACCGCGCTGTTTGCCTCACTGGTTCGTCAATACTTATTTGTCTGGGTGTTTCGATCCTGCGCCTTTTCCCTGGCCAGCGAAAACGCCGGTCGTCTGGCGTCGATGCAAGCAGCTGAGCGTAATATCAGTGAACGCCTGCTGGACCTCTCCCGCACCTTCAGCCACGAACGACAGCAAAGCATTACCGCTGAATTGCTGGAAGTGGTTTCCGGTTTCACAGTGCTGGTTGACGCGAACCAGGCAGGATAAACAACAACACACAAATGCAGGTTGGCCATATCGTCCTCAACATGCCCATCGAAACCAGCGGAGATGATAATTTGCATCGATTTTGTTGTTGTAAATGTGACCCCAAACAGAACCCTATATTCTTATGTTGGTGATGGATAGGGCGCATGTGGTTGTCAATATTTTATGAATTTGCACGGAAGTGTTTTTCGCCAATACAGTGTTCGCACCACAATAATGCCGGAGGAAAAATCAGTGATAATCATGCTCGTTCGTAGAGGGTTGTGACACTGGCAGAATAGCCAAAGTGCACTATGTTTTAAGTGCAATGTTTGGCGACAAGGAGGAATACCAATGACACAGCAAACACAGCAAGCTAAAAAGGCTGCGCTAATATGCCAGAAAGCGCAGAGCATCACCTCAGAGGAACGGCAGCGCATGATCGCCGAGGCAGCCTACCGTATCTCGGAACAACACGGTTTTCAGGGCGATAGGGCGATGGCCGACTGGCTCCAGGCGGAAGCAGAAGTGGATGCCCAGTTCGCGGAGAAGCACTGGACCATTTGTTAGCGGCATAGGCGCCTCTGTTGCAACGAAAGTGAACGCTGGCGTACTTTTATTCCCGGCTGCACATCAGCGAGGCACTGGAATCAACTTTGTAGTATTCAGCCATTATGCCACCAGCGTCAGCCTACTATTGTTCGGCGGACACTAAAGTCAGATTTCCTGATCGACAATAGTTCTGAATCCCCAGTGCAGCAGCACCGGGGATATCTGGCAGCTGTGGGTCGCGATGGCATCGGGCTGGGGAGCCCCTATGCTTGGCGGGTCTATGTACCATTCTTGCATACTGTTCCACTGGGCTGGGCCGATTGGGGCTTGATCTTCCTGGTCGCACTGCCAATTTTTGTGGTGTCCGAAGTGTATAAGTGGTTCATCTGGAGTCGCCAAAAAGGTGTTACATCTGATCCACAGAAGAGTGAGTTAACGTAACCCGGCAAGTGTTAATGCAAGATTAGTAAACGCCGCAGAGTACTCGTACTTCATAGGTAATTTTCTGGGGGAAGCAAATATGAACGACTGGACAACGGTGGAAGGATCGCCGAGCCCCTTAGGCGTCACGTTCATCGAAAGCGAACGCGCCTATAACTTTGCCTTGTACTCGAAACACGCCACCGGCATCACCCTGCACCTCTACCCTGAATCCGATCCTGAGCATCCAATTTATAGCTACCCTTTCGATCATTTGAAAAACAAGTCAGGACGCATCTGGCATTGCCGTCTTGCGGCTGACATTGTGGAACAGGCGAAGCACTACGGCTATCAAATCAACGGTCCGTTTGACCTGACCGAAGGGCACCGTTTTGATCCCGATAAAATCCTTTTGGATCCCTATGCTCGTGCGGTTTACTTTCCTTCGGACTTTCGCCGTCGTTCAGCGATCGACCCCGGTTCCAATGCAGGAAAAGCGCCGTTGGGCGTGATCCGTACGGACTCCGTTCCATTCGACTGGCGCGGTGATCGCAACCCCCTGCACACCCATGACACGGTGATCTATGAGTTGCATGTGAAAGGGTTTACTCAGCGTGATAGCTCTGGCGTGGATACCGACAACAGAGGAACCTTCGCCGGGCTTGCGCAAAAAATCCCCTATCTTAAAGAACTGGGCATCACAGTGGTTGAACTAATGCCGGTGTTTCAGTTCGACCCACAAGAAAACAACTATTGGGGCTATATGCCGTTAGGTTTTTTCGCTCCGCATCACCTCTACGGAAGCAATCAAGATCACGACGCATTACTCACTGAATTTCGTGACATGGTCAAAGCCCTGCACCAGGCCGACATCGAAGTGATTCTGGATGTGGTTTACAACCACACCGGCGAAGGTAATGAGCACGGCCCGACCTATAGTTTTCGCGGCATTGATAACTCGACGTATTATTTACTTGCCGATGATCGACGTTACTACCGCAACGACGCAGGAACCGGCAATGTGCTGCATACCGCCAACCGCTATGTGCGCAGTATGGTGCTCGACAGTCTTCGTTATTGGGTCAACGAGATGCACGTGGACGGTTTCCGTTTCGACCTGGCATCTATTTTCACACGCCGCAGCGATGGCACTGTTAGCCTGGAAGATGCGCCGATCATCGCCGCCATCCGGTCGGACCCGGACCTCAGCCACGTGCGTCTCATTGCCGAAGCCTGGGATATTGCCAGCTATCAACTCGGGCGTAATTTCCCCGGTATTTCCTGGCTGCAATGGAATGGGCAATTTCGCGATCAAGCACGTTCGTTCGTAAAAAGTGACCCCGGAAGAGTCAGTGATCTGATGCGCCGACTTTATGGCAGCGATGATCTTTTTCCCGATACCCTGATGGATGCTTATCACGCCTTTCAAAGTGTAAATTTCGTGACGGCACACGACGGTTTCTGTTTATACGACTTGGTCTCTTACAATCATAAATACAATCAAATCAATGGTCACGATAATGCCGACGGCACGGACCACAACGTCTCGTGGAACTGCGGCTGGGAAGGTGATGACAATGTACCGCCAGAAGTACTGAGGCTTCGTAAACGCCAGATAAAGAATTTCTGTTGCCTGCTGATGCTCAGTAACGGCACCCCCATGCTCTGCGCGGGGGATGAGTTCATGAATACCCAGCGCGGTAACAATAACCCTTACAACCAGGACAATGAAACGACCTGGTTGGATTGGAATCTGCTGCAGAAGAATCAGGATGTTTTTCGATTTTTCAAACACATAATCGCATTCCGCAAGGCCCACCCCTCTCTCGGCCGTAGCCGCTTCTGGCGCGAAGATATCCGCTGGTACGGTGTGGGCCCCGAAATCGACAGCGCTTATCATTCACATACGTTGGCTTACTGCCTCCACGGCGCATCCCAGGGCGATCAGGATATTTACGTCATGATCAATGCCTACTGGCGGGATCTAGTATTTACGATCCAGGAAGGCGCGTTTGACGAGTGGCATCGCGTGGCGGATACAAACCTGGAAAGCCCCAATGATATTGCCGAACCGGGTGATGAGGAGCCTCTGCAAAATCTGCACTATAAAGTAAAGGCCCGTTCGGTCGTTGTTCTGATTCGCTCTTGACCAATAATCGCCTCATTGAACGTCCCATGACAGGCTGAGTTCCACCGTAAGGAGTCATACATGGACGCCCACTTTTTCGATGATTTTGAGAGTAGGTAAAGATTGCAGCCATACATCCGGATTTTTGATGAGGCTAACGCCTCTATCCCTGATGGAGTCCGCTGAGTAACGCCACATCATTTACGCGCACTAAATTGTGCTATGACTCCTACTGGCTTGGTTACTCACGGTCTGACCTGTCTCGCCATCATTTCATGATTGCCTGTGCAATCGGTGGTGGTGCTCCTTCAACTCGTTAATAACTGATTTTACTTAACCGCCCCGATTACTTACCTGCAACGACGGCTGCCGCTGTGTAATCAGGACGGAAGGTTCGATCATTGGCCAGCAGTGCCCATACGATCCGGGCATTCTTGTTCGCCAAGGCAACCGCCGCTACATTCTTGTTACGCCTGGCCATCAACTGTCTCAACCAGCTCTGCGGCTCTGCCTTGTTCTCGGCAAAGCGAACCACGGCTCTTGCTCCGTGGATCATCAAGGTGCGCAGGTAAGTGTCGCCACGCTTGCTGATCCCCAGCAGGTTCTGCTTGCCACCGCTGGCGTGTTGCCGCGGCACCAGCCCCATCCATGCGGCGAGTTGTCGACCATTCTCAAATTCCCGCGCATCGCCAACAGTTGCCACAATCGCACTCGCCGTGATTGGCCCCAGCCCCGGAATATCTGCCAGCTTTCGGCTTGCTTCATTCTCGCGGTGCCACAGATGTATTTGCGCTTCGAGTTCTTTGGCCTGACGATCCATTTCTCTCAGATTCTCCGTTCGCCGCTCAATCAGAGTACGCATGATGCCTGGCAATCCGTTCTCGCCATCTTCCAGAATCTCCGGTACCTGCTTCATGATCGAACGGATCCCCTGTGATATCACAATCCCAAATTCTGACAGCAATCCCCGTATCTGATTACCCTGAGCCGTTCTTGCTTTAACAAATCCCTGACGTGCACGATGCACCGACAGGATAGCCTGTTGCTCGACCGCCTTCATCGCAACAAACCGCATGTTCGGTCTGCTGACCGCTTCACAGATTGCTTCAGCATCGGCTACATCGTTCTTGTTTGTTTTGACATAGGGTTTTACGAATTGTGGTGCCATCAGCTTGACCGTGTGCCCATACCCTTCAAGCTTCCTCGCCCAATGATGTGCACTGCCACAAGCTTCCATGCCAATCAAACACGGTTCCAGGTTGGCGAAGTATTTCGACATTTCAGCGCGCTTCAATTGCTTGCGCACTGCCACCTTGCCGTGTTCATCCACGCCGTGAATCTGAAAAACCGCCTTTGCCAAATCAATGCCAATTGTCGTAATCTTCATTTTGGATGCCCCTTTCTATGTCTAGTGGTAGTAATGCCACCACTACTTTGGCACTTAGATGCCGTTTTAGAAAGTGGGCGTCCATTCCATTATTGACAGGTGAGAGAAAACGTTACGGCGCCCGCGTTTGAATACGCCTCGCAGTGAACTGATGGAGCAAAAATTCGGTGGCGAAGGCACAAACCAACGCGGCAGCGACGAACCAGATGATGTGGGGCGAAGTCTTTATCGAATAGGTGACGGCAAAACCAATGGCGGCCAATACAGCCACTATCGCCAACAGCAGGATCAAAAAAGATGCGCCGGTCTCATCTCTCACCCGCAAGTGGCCCAGATGAACGATCAAATGGACCATCAGAATAGCAATCGATCCCACCGCTGCAATTTCCGATAACGGGAAAAAATCCGTCATCAATATGATCAGCGCACCACTAATTACCAGCCCCTCTCTGGAGTGAGCTATCGGCTCACCGAATTCACAAGGCAGCTCCCCGTCTTTGGCCAATTGATAGGTCACGTTGGTCACCGCATAGAGATTGGCATTGATGGAGGAGGCGGTGGAAATAAGCGCGGCAACGGCGACGATGGTAAAACCTATCGCACCAAACACGGGCTTGGCCGCTTCCGCCAATGCAAAATCCTTGGCCTCTATGACCTGATTAACATCCAGGTTGCCAAACACGGCCAGCGCTACGGCAATGTACAGAAACATCACCAGAATAATGGACAGGAACATGGCGCGGGGCAGGGTTTTGGCCGGGTCCGGCATATCCTCGGCTGCATTAGTAATCACCCGGAAGCCTTCAAACGCAAAGAAGGTGATGGCCAGACTGTACAGCACCATCTTGCCTTCAGGGTACAGCGACGGCGAGAGTAGTTCCGGCCTGGAAAAGATCAACCCAACAATGGCAAAGCCGATCAGCACCAGGATCTTGATGGCGACAATCAGTTTTTCCCAGCGGGCCACGCTGTCGGCCCCTCTGAGATTGATCAACACAAAAAGGATGATAATCCCGTTGGCAAAACCATTGACCCAGAGATGCGAATTTTCTCCTGTGTTAAAGAAGGTTACCGCATAACTACCGAAGGTTTTTGCCACCAGCGCCAGGGCCACCAGCGCCGAAATATAGAGCATGATGCCCATGGCGCCGGAGAAGAGTCCCACCCCAAAACTCTGCACCAGGTACTCGACAATACCCCCCGCCGCCGGGTAGCGTACCCCCAGTTTGGCCAGCGAATAGCCACTCAGCAGGGCGACGATACCACCAAGGATAAATGACAGATAGACAGCGCTGCCTGCAATGGCTCCGGCTTCACCCATCAGGGCGAAGATACCGGCGCCGATCATGGAACCGATACCCAGGGAAGCCGCTGCGATAACGGTCATGGGTTTGCCATGAGGCGCCATACTGGATCTTCTCATGCTTTACTGGCCTTCCGTAATCCATGTTTTGGCAGCCGCCATTTGGCTGGCATCAAAATATTTTACTTTTGCCTTTGTGAATGGCTTGACCAGCAGTGCAATTCCTTTCTCCCAGGCCGCCTCTCCAGCGATCGCTATTCGCTCAATGTCGCTGAAATGGTGCATGCCGAATTTGGTGTCCTCCCAGGCGGCTGCGGCAGTCCAGCCATGAAAATTGTCCAGCTCCACGAGTATCCGAATCTTATCGTGGGTCATCATCATGCGTTCGATTTCAGGCACTAACCGTTCGTAATCCTCTTTGGTCAATTTTCCAGAGAGGCGCATGGTCAGGATATTCTCCCAACTATTCTCTTCTAGCTCGATACAGCTGAATTGCGTTGTCATGATCTGCTCCTGAAATATCACTCTTGACCAATAGTAGGCTGTTGAACGTCTTTCAACAGCCTGTTAATACATCCGATGCCGGAACAGCCAAGCGGCCAGGGCCAGCGTCACCCCGCCGATGATCGCCATTGGCCAATACTGATGGATCAGCAGCGCATAACCATTGCCTTCCAGCATGACACCACGCACTATCACCAGGAAATAGCGCAGCGGGTCGAGATAGGTCAGCCACTGTACGAACTGCGGCATGTTGGCGATCGGGGTGGAGAAACCGGAGAGGATGACCGCCGGCACCAGAAACAGAAAGGCGCCCAGCACCGCCTGTTGCTGGGTGACGGAGATTGCAGAGATCATCAAGCCGACGCCCACGGCAGAGAGCAGAAATAGCAGGATGCCCAGATACAGCGCACCGAGGCTGCCGCGCAAGGGAATATCGAAAAAGATCACCATCAGCACAATAATCAGCGTGGCCTCCAGCAAGCCGATGACGATGCCGGGAATGGCCTTACCGATAAGAATCTCCAGCGGCCGCAGCGGTGTCACCAGCAACTGGTCGAAGGTGCCAGCCTCCCGCTCCCGGGCCACCGAGAGCGCCGTTACCAGCAGGGTCACCACCAGGATCAGCAGGCCAACAATGCCGGGCACGATAAACCAGCGCGACTGCAAATTCTCGTTATACCAGGCACGGGTTTGCAAGGTGGCCTTCGGGCCAATGTTACCCTGCGACGCCAGCCAGCTTCGATTGTAGTCCAGCAATATGCTGCGCAGGTAATTCATGGCGACCATCGCCGTGTTGGAGTTGCGGCCATCCAGTATCGCCTGCAACGGCGCACTCGTGCCCCGCATCAGATCGGCGCTGAAACGCTGGCCAATGTGCAGCACTAGCAGCACATCACGGTTATCGATCAGGGGTGCGACTTCACTGTCACTGTCAATGTAGGCGATGACCTGAAAATTGGGCGAGCCCTCGATGCGGCTGACCAGTTCCCGCGCCGCGCCGCCGCGATCCTCATTATAGATCGCCACCGGCACATCGTTGAGGTCGTAGCTGGCGGCAAAGCTGAACACCAGTAGCTGTATGATGGGCGGAACGATGATGACTAAGCGGCTGCGCTTGTCGCGCAACAGGGCCAGAAACTCTTTGGTGGCCAGGGCGAAGATATACCTGAAATACATGCCCTACTCCAGCCGTTTACGGAACTTGCGCCACACAAGGGTGAAAAAGAACAGCAGCATGATGAGTAGCGCCCCCATGTTGGTCAGCACCACCGGCCAGACATCGCCCGCCAGAAACAGCGTTTGCAGGATGGCCACGAAATAGCGCGCCGGCACCACATGGGTAATGAGCTGTATCCAAGCGGGCATGGAATGAATATCAAACAAAAAACCGGACAGGATAAAGGCAGGCAGAAAGGTGACGATGATTGCCAACTGCCCTGCCACAAACTGATTTTTTGAAACGATGGAAATCAGCAAACCGATGGCCAGCGCCACCAGCATGAACAGCGCCGAGCTAAGCATCAGCAACCAGAAGGAACCGCGGAGGGGGACTTCAAACTGCCACACCGCCAGGGCCACACTGAACAGCATGCCGCCCATGCCCAATACAAAATAGGGAATCAGCTTGCCCGCCAGCACCTCGCCCCTGTGCAGGGGTGTCACCATCAGCGCCTCCATGGTGCCGCGCTCCCATTCACGCGCCACCACCATGGCGGTGAGCAGCGAACCGATCAGGGTCATGATGATGGCGATCAAGCCCGGCACCAGAAACAGGCGACTGGACAACGCGGCATTGAACCACACCCGTTGTTCCAGGCTCACCGGCATGGGCCGGGGCTGGCCGCGGCTTTCGGCGTAATGCCCCAGCCAGGCTTGCCAGGTGCCCTGAATATACCCCTGGGTGATATTGGCCTGATTGGAATCCACGCCGTTGATAATGATGCCGATGGGCGCCTCTTGACCGGCCAGCAGCCGGGCGGAAAAATTATTGCGCAGCCAGACGATACCTTCGATCTTGCGCTCATCCAGGGCCTGCTGTGCAGCTTGAATGGCATCGAAGTGCAGCGGACGAAAAAACTCGGAGCGTTCAAAGGCCCCCGCCAGTGACTGCGTCGCGCTGTCCGGCTGTTCGATGACAATGCCCACCGAGATGTGTTTCGCATCCAGAGAGACACCGTAGCCGAACAAAAACAGCAACACCACCGGCATCACGAAGGCGATGGCGATGCTCGACGGATCACGCAGGATCTGCAGGCTCTCCTTGCGGATCATGCCCCACAGGCGCATGTGGGCCAGCGAGCTCATGCCGCCGTCCCTGATACTTTTTGGGGTGCTTTACCCTGGCGCTGCTCGATCAGCTGGATGAAGGCATCCTCCATGGTCGGGTCAGGGTTTTCCGCCGTTCGCGCGCGGGTCTTCATCGCCAGCGGCGTGCCTTCGGCCAGCACTTCGCCGTCGGCCATGATCACCAGCCGGTCGCAGTAATTGGCTTCCTCCATGAAATGGGTGGTCACCAGCACCGTCACCCCGGCCTCGGCCAGTGCATTGGTACGCGCCCAGAATTCCCGCCGTGCTAGGGGATCGACGCCGGAGGTGGGCTCGTCGAGAAACAGGATTTCTGGTTCGTGCATCAGCGCCGCGGCAAAAGAGAGGCGTTGTTTGTAGCCTAACGGTAAATCACCGGCATTGGCATCCCGAAAAGAGGCGAGTTCGAAGGTGGTCAGCGCCCAGTCCAGGCGTGCGCTTTGCTGCTTTCCCCGCAGGCCATAGACACTGGAGAAAAAACGCAGGTTCTGCACCACCGACAGGTTGGAATACAACGAGAACTTCTGCGCCATGTAGCCAATGCGACCACGCGCAGTGGCGGCGGCGCGGCGCAGGTCGTGACCGGCCACCGCCAGCTCGCCGCCGCTGGCAGGCAACAGACCGCAGAGCATGCGAAAGGTGGTGGACTTGCCGGCGCCATTGGCCCCCAGCAGACCGAAGATCTCACCCCGGCGCACGCTGAAACTGACATTGTTCACCGCGATGAAATCTCCGAAACGGCGTTGCAGCTTGTCGACCCGGATCACTTCGTCACCCTCACCCGCGTTTATGTTCAGCTGTAGCGAAAGCGCTGCCTCGCGCTCATGCCGACGGGATTTCAGCCGCGCGACAAAGGCGTCTTCGAAACGCGGCGCCGCCGGCGCAATGTGAACGTGCGCCTGCCCAGGTAACAGCAGTTCGGGCGTCGGCGCCTGGGGTGTTTCCGTGACCAGGCGCACCGCCTCACCCTCGATCAGGGCATCTAAAACACCGGGCGCCCGGCTCAACTGTTCCTGCAGGCGGCGATGACTCAGCCCCTTGGCCGTCACCCGAAATGTGCGCCCCGCCACTGCCCGGCTGAACGCTGCTGGCTCATCCTGCCCCAGCAGTTTGCCCTGGTGAACCAGGATCACCTCGTCACAGCGCTCGGCCTCATCCAGATAGGCGGTGCTGAGCAGCACGCTCATACCTGCCTCCTGCACCTGACGATAGACGATCTGCCACAGCTCGCGGCGCGAGACCGGGTCAACACCAACGGTGGGTTCATCCAGCAACAACAGTCGTGGCGAACGCACCAGGGTGCAGGCCAGGCCCAGCTTCTGTTTCATGCCCCCGGAGAGACGCCCCGCCAACCGCCGGATGAACGGCCCCAGACCGGTCATCCGCATCAGCTCCGCGTAGCGGGCAGGACGCTCCGCCACGGGCACGCCTTGCAGGTCGGCGTAGAGGTCGAGATTTTCCTGCACACTGAGATCTTCGTAGAGGCCGAAGCGCTGTGGCATGTAGCCGACACTGGACTGCACCGCCAGCGGCTGGGCGAGAACATCGATATCCAGCACCCGGATCGCGCCCGCATCCGGCAGCAGCAGACCGGCGGCGAGACGCATCAACGTGGTCTTGCCTGCCCCGTCCGGGCCGATCAGGCCCGTCACCCGGCCGGGCTGGATAGTGAAACTCACATCATCCAGCGCCTGCACCTGCCGCCCACCACTGTGGAAGGTCTTGCTGACGGCCGAAAATGTGAGCGCGGCACCGTTCACCGCTATTGCCCGCAGTGGTTGGCGGTGATGCCGGACAGCGGCTGGTCGAGCGCAATGGTGACGGTGGCCGGCATCCCCAGACGCAACTCCCCCTGTGGATTGCAGGCATAGATTCTCACGGAGTAGACCAGCCGGGTGCGCAGCTCCAGGGTCTGAACATTTTTCGGCGTAAATTCAGCGCTGGGGGAGATGTAGCCGACCCAGCCCTCGTAGGCCTTGTCGGGGTAGCTGTCGGTATAGATAAGCGCTTTAGCGCCCAGGATCACCTGCCCCAGCGCCGGTTCCGGCAGATAGGCCCGCACCCAAACCGGATCGATGAAGGCCAGGGTCAACACCGGCGTCTGCGGGAAGGCCATGTCGCCGGGCTCCAGAATTCGATTTCGAATGATGCCATCCGCTGGCGCATAGAGATTGGCATTTTCCAGCCGCTGCCGGGCCAGAACCAGCCCCGCCTCACGCGCGGCCAGCTGGGCACGGGCCACGGCAATGTCTTCTTTACGGGGGCCGGCCTTCAGCAATGCCAGCGCCTGCTTCACCGCCTCCATCTGAGCGCTAGCGGCATCGGCCAGAGAGTGCGCATTCTCCACGTCTTCGGGCGAAGCCAGCTTGTTCTCCAGCAGCCGCGCCACGCGTTTGTAGCTGTCCTTGGTTGACTTTGCCTTGGCGCGGGCGGCCTCCAGTTCAGCCTGCCCCTTGCGGATTTCTTCTAGTCGACTCCCCGCTTCCAGTTTGGCCACTATCTGTTGCTGGGCAAGCAAAGTCGCTTGCGCTTCGGCCAGTTGCGCTTCCAGTAACTCGGTGTGCAGGCGGGCCAGCAGTTGCCCGCTGGTGACGCGATCCCCTTCCTGCACCCGAATCTCTGCAATATGTTCGCTACTGTTGAAGGCCAGCTGCGCCTCACGAATATCCACATTGCCGTAGAGTCGCAGTGTCGTTCCATTACTCTCCTCATGATCACCTCGCCACCAGAACACAGCGATGATGACCACCAGCACCAACGGCACGATCGCAATGATGACTTTTTTCTTCCGCATTTCCGTCACGCCTATGTTGTTTTTTGTTCTAGCTGAACCCGTCTTTCGCTATTCGTCACCGCCGTATCAAAGCCATTTCTTGCGCTTGAAGTACCAATAAGGTGCGATGCCGGCTGCAACCATCAGTAGCAGTGCAAGGGGATAACCGAATGACCAGGACAGTTCCGGCATGAGACGAAAATTCATCCCGTAGATGCTCGCAATCAGCGTTGGCGGCAAAAACACCACGGCAGCGATAGAAAAAATTTTTATGATCTTGTTCTGTTCGATATTGATCCGCCCCATCGTTGCGTCCATCAAAAATTGAACCTTCTCAAAGAGAAACGTTGAATGTTCACTCAGAGAGCGAATATCTCTCAGGATTTCGTGTAACAAGGGCAACACTTCATCGGGACTGTTTCTGCTACGCAACAGAAACGACAGCGCGCGTTGCTTGTCCATCAGACTAAGACGCGTTTTGTCATTCCTGTCCTGGCTCGCGGCGAGCATGGTGAGTACCTCATCAAAGTCCTGTTCCTCGGCGTGGAAAACGCGTGCACCTAACACCTCCAACTCAATATGCAACTGTTCCAATAGATCGGCGAGCCGATCCACTTTGGTTTCGAACAAACCCAACATAATACCGAAAGCGTCAACGACCAAACCCTTCTGCATTTCCAACTGCTGCTGATATTGTTGAAAACTTATCAATGCCTCGTCGCAAAGTGTAAACAGGCGTCCATTATTCAGAACGAACGCCACGGTGACGTTATAGACACGCTCGGGAATCTCGTGCAGGAAATAAGATCGCACATGCAGACCGCTTTCGTCCTGAAAGAAACGGGAACTGGCTTCGATCTCCACCAGGGTATCCATGGTGGGGAGTGGCTGGTCATAAACTTCATCGATCCAGCCCAATTCCTCATCACCCGGTTTTTCAAGATCCAGCCACAGACAATCCTCTGTCAATTGCTCCTTGCCAGTGATGGCTTGGGTGATCAGGTGTCCGTCACGTAACGTGTATGAATGAATCACCATTCTACTCCATGGCTATTTCTACGAAGCTCATTCGTAGCTGAGGTTTCGTCGAGGCCGGTCTTTCAGGCTTGCAGGATCCTGATGAATAATGACCTCAGCATCTGGCAGGATAGCCAGTATGTCATGCTCAACCTGATCACCGATGGCATGTGCGTCAAACAATGACAAATTATCATCCATTTCCAGATGCAGCTGAATAAATTTAGCCTGGCCGGATTGGCGGGTGCGCAAAGCATGCGCGTCGAACACAACGGGATTTTGGCGGGCTATCGAAAGAATCTGCTCACGCACCTCGGCAGGCAGCTCCCGATCCATTAATTGCTGTAACGCCTCGTAACCGATTTGCAACGCACTATAGAAAATATAAATTGCGACAGCAATGGCAAAGACAGCATCCGCCCAAGTCCAACCAAAGGAGGCAAGAATCAATGCCAGGATAATGCTCAGGTTGGTGAGTAGGTCAGTGCCATAATGCAGGGCATCGGCACGAATAGCGGTTGAAGCGGTTTTTTTTATCACATAGCGCTGAATCAGTAACAAACCCAGGGTCAAACCAATGGCCAATACCATCACTGAAATCCCGATGCCTATATCCTGCAATTCATGAGGAAAGCGAAAGCGTTCTGCGGTGTGCAGAATAAGAAAAACTGCCGAGCCGATAATAAATGCCGCTTGCGCCAGCCCGGCCAGGGGTTCGGCTTTACCATGTCCGAAGCGGTGCTGGGCATCGGCTGGCTGCAGGGAATAACGCACTGCGAACAAATTAATGATGGACGCAATAATATCCATTAATGAATCCACCAACGAAGCCAGAATGCTGACCGAGCCGGTTAACAACCATGCCACCAGTTTAGCAACAATCAGGATTGCGGCAGTCAGTACCGAGGCATAGGTCGCCAGACGTAGTAACTTTGTATTTTCAGCTTGCCAAGGCACAGCATTTATCCTGTTGTTCACCTGCTGATTTTTTCCGTTTCATGCCTAACCCTGCTCCGGCAGAAACTCATCCAACGCCTTGAACAACGAGACCAGATACATCAGCGCCGGCCCCCCGTGCATAAGTACGGCCTGGAAGCCGGCCTCGACCAGTTCATCGCGCGTCGCGCCGGCCTTGACGGCATGCTTTACATGCACAGCAATACACCATTCGCACTGGGTCGCCACGGCAATACCAACGTTGATGAGTTCCTTTTCTTTGCTGTTTAGAGCCGGCCCGCCTTCCGCTTTCTGCATGAAATTGAGAAAGGCATTGATCTCGGCGGGATACTTCTCTTTCAGGCGCCCGGTAAGCGCGGCAACTTCTTGCAAACGATCGTTCATCTCTCCCATCATGTTCTCCTGTTGTCTTTATCGATTAAAAATTATCAGTCTCGAGACTTCAGTATGAGGTTGCGCTCCGTCATTTAAGATGGCTGGGACAAGCCCAGTAAATCCAGCACAGTCGGGGCCACGTCTGACAGTCCCCTGCCAATACCTAATGGTGCATCTTGTTCACCCATCAACAACAAAGGCACCGGATAAACCGTATGCTGGGTGTGAGGCTCACCAGTGACAGGATCCACCATCTCATCACAGTTGCCGTGATCGGCGGTCAACAGGATACGAAAATCACGTTTGAGCGCCGCCTGGATCACACGGTGGCTTTGCAGATCCAGGGTTTCCACCGCCTGGATAATCGCCTGGCGGACTGCAGTATGACCGACCATATCGGCGTTGGCGAAGTTAACCAAAATAAAATGATATTGATCGCTCTCGATCGCCTTAATGATCCGGTCCGCAACCTGTGGTGCACTCATTTCCGGCTTGAGGTCGTAGGTGGCCACATCGGGTGAAGGGATGGTCTCACGCTCTTCACCATTGAAGGGTTTCTCCTGTCCCCCATTGAAGAAATAAGTGACATGAGGGAATTTTTCCCGCTCGGCACAATGAAACTGCTTGAGTCCGGCCTCGCTGATAACCTCGGCAAGTACCTTGTCTGGTTGTTCGGATGGAAACACGACAGGAAAGGGAAAACGGGCATTGTATTGGGTCATGCACACTACCCGGCGCTGCTGTGTGTTGCCACGCTCAAAATCCGAAAACTCGGCGAGTCCTATAGCCGCCGCCAACTGGCGCATACGGTCACTGCGGAAATTGAAGAAAAAAACCGGCTCATCCGGGGCGATGATCGGTGCCGATGCTGAGCCGATCACCGTGGGTTGGATAAACTCGTCACTCTCTCCGCGGGCATAGGCCGCTTCAATCGCATCAAGCGGCGTCTTGGCATGCAGGCCTTTGCCCAGCAGCATCGCCGTCCAGGCCTTTTGCGTGCGCTCCCAATGCTTCGCCCGATCCATGGCAAAATAGCGGCCGCTGACCGTTGCGATTTCCCCGCAGCCATGCTCAGCAAGCCGTCTTTCTAGTGCTGCTAAAAATTTGGGGGCGTCTTTGGGCGGGGTATCCCGCCCATCGGTGATCATGTGGATCACCGGTGTCATACCAGCTGCGTTGAGCACAGCGAGGATCCCGAACAGATGGTCAATGTGCGAATGCACCCCGCCATCGGAGACCAGGCCGATGAGATGTACCCGCTTACTGTCTGTCAATAATGTCTGCCAGGTTGGGTGAGTTGCTAAGTTGCCATCATGAATGGATTCGGAAATCCGCAACAAATTTTGTTCAAGGACGCGCCCGGCCCCCAATGTCAGGTGTCCTACTTCGGAGTTGCCGAACTGCCCGTCTGGAAGACCGACAGCATGCCCTGAAGCTTGCAGGGCGGTGTGCGGATGGGAGGCAAAGTAGTGATCCAGATGAGGTGTGCGTGCCAGCGCCCAGCCGTTGTGCGCTCGGCTTGGATTGAGCCCGAAACCGTCAAATATTATAAGCAGTAGCGGTCGTCTATTCATTATCATTTTTCTCGCGTGGTTGCCGCCCCAGGCGCTTTTCAACTTCAAGGACGTGGAGTGTGGTCTTGATTACCGTATCAGGATTGAGGCTCATGGAGTCGATATTGATGTCAACAAGAAACTCGGCCACCTCCGGATAATCCGAAGGTGCCTGGCCACAGATGCCCGAATGCCGTTTGTTGCGGCGCGCACCCTCCACCGCCAGACGAACCATCTCCAGTACACCGGGATCACGCTCATCGAAGTCGAAGGCGACGATATCCGAGTCCCGATCGACACCCAACGTCAGCTGAGTAAGATCATTGGAGCCGATGGAAAAACCGTCAAACAGTTTGGCAAACGCATCGACCTGCACCACATTATTGGGGATCTCGCACATCACGTAGACTTCGAGGCCGTTCTCACCACGTCGCAAACCGTGCTGCGCGAGGGCCTCCAGCACCCGCTCGCCCTCTTCCACCCGGCGACAAAATGGAATCATGAGTTTCACATTGGTTAACCCCATAGTGTCACGCACACGCTGCATCGCGGCGCATTCCAAGGCAAAGCCTTCCGCATAATCCGGATGGGTATAGCGCGAGGCGCCTCGGAAGCCGAGCATGGGGTTGTCTTCCAGGGGTTCAAACCAGCGGCCACCCAGCAAGCTTGCGTATTCGTTGGTCTTGAAGTCCGACATACGCACGATTACCGGCTTGGGATAAAACGCCGCGGCGATGGTGCCGACGCCTTCGGCAAGGCGTTCGATGAAGAAATCGGCAGGCGCCGCATAACCCTGGGTCAGGCGACCGATCATAGCGCGATCGTTTTGATCCTCGACCTTGTCAGGATGCACCAACGCCATCGGATGCACCTTAATGTACTCGTTGATAATAAACTCCATGCGCGCCAGTCCGACACCATCGTTAGGAATAAAGCTGCTCTGAAAAGCCAGTTCAGGATTCGCCAGGTTCATCATGATATGAGTGCGCGGTCGCTGGAACTCGCTTATATCGGTGGTCTGGACGTCGAAGGGGATCTCTCCAGCATATACCTTACCCACATCGCCTTCGGCGCAAGATATCGTGACGGGATCACCGTCGTGAATCGTTTCGGTGCCATTATCCGTGCCCACCACCGCCAGGATACCCAACTCGCGTGCCACAATGGCTGCATGGCAGGTGCGTCCGCCACGGTTGGTAATCAGCGCGGCAGCCGTCTTCATCACCGGCCCCCAGTCCGGGGTGGTGATATCGGCGACCAATACCTCACCCGGCTGAAACTCTGACAAATGAGCAACGTCATGAATCACGCGGGCACGGCCGGTTGCGATCTTGGTACCCACCGAACGGCCGGTGGTCAGAACCTCCCCGCGATCTTGCAAATGGTATTCTTCCAGTTGCAAACCCTGCCGTTGAGACGCCACGGTCTCTGGTCGCGCCTGGACCATGTAAAGTTGGCCGTCGACACCGTCCTTGGCCCACTCCATGTCCATGGGCATCCAATGACCGGCGCGAGTACTGTAGTGGTCTTCCACTTTAATGGCATAATCCGCCAGTGTCAGCACGTCCGTATCGTTGATGCAGAACCCCTCCCGATCCGCCTTCGGCGTCGGAACATTGCGTGTGGTTTCGCCGCTACGGCCCTGGGCGTAAACCATTTTGATTTTCTTCTCGCCTAAAACGCGACGCAATACGGCACGGTGGCCCTGTCGAAAAGTAGGCTTGTGCACATAGAACTCGTCCGGGTCTACCGCGCCCTGCACCACGTTTTCGCCCAAGCCAAAGGCGCCGGTGATAAACACTACGTCGTGAAAACCGGTTTCCGTATCCAGGGTGAACATCACCCCGCTTGCGTCCAGGTCAGAGCGCACCATTTTCATCACACCAATGGACAAGGCTACCTTGAAGTGGTCAAACCCCTGATCAATGCGGTAGGCAATGGCACGCTCGGTAAACAGCGAAGCGAAACAACGCCGACAGGCATCCAGCAGCATCTCATCGCCGTGGATATGCAAATAGGTTTCGTGCTGACCGGCAAAGCTGGCGGTCGGTAGATCTTCGGCGGTGGCAGAACTGCGTACGGCAAGACTCAATTCCGCACCGTATTCCTCTTGTAATGCGTGGTAGGCCTGCAGGATTTCATTACGCAATGTATCCGACAACCCCGCCCCATAAACGATTTCGCGAGCTTGATGGGCGCGCCGGGCCAGTTCCTGCACATCGCGCTTGTCCACGTCGTCCAACAGGGCATGCAGCTTGTCCCAGGCGCCTGCTGTTGTAAGCATGTCCCGGTAAGCGTCGGCGGTCGTGGCAAACCCGTTGGGTACGCGTACTCCTTTCGGCGTGAGTTCACGGTACATCTCGCCGAGAGATGCATTCTTGCCACCAACCAGCGGTACATCACCCACGCTGAGTTCACCAAACCAACGAATATATTTGGGTTGTATCTTTGTCATAGTTGTCTCCTTTCTGGTTCCAGTGATGACTACGCCGTCTTTTCGATCCAGAACACGTCGGCGAGTGTGCAATACCAGGATCTAACCCACAAACTGCCAATGGCGTTAATCGATTTCAACGCTTCAGGGAATAACATCCCCAACAGACTCAACAATGCGTGTCGGTCTATAAGGATAGCGCTCAATATCCTCTCTTGTGGTTACGCCGCTCAAGACGAGGACAGTCTCCATACCGCTCTCCAGGCCCGCCATAATGTCTGTCTTCATGTTGTCGCTGATCATGATGGTTTGATCCGAATGCACGCCGAGCTGTCGCAACGCCAACCGCATCATCAACGGATTTGGTTTACCGAAGAAATAGGGTCGTACGTCAGTCGCCGTCGTGATCATGGCGGCGACTGCGCCGGTAGCGGGAACAATGCCACCCGCACCAGGACCGTGGGTGTCGGAGTTAGTGGCAATGAAGCGCGCCCCACCGGCGATAAACCGAATGGCAGTGGTTGCACGCTCAAAACTGTAATCGATAGTCTCACCCAGAACCACGTAATCAGGCGCTTCATCGGTTAGCACAAAGCCGGCTTCACGAAGCGATTTACGCAATCCCGACTCGCCGAGCATATAGATTGTGGCATTGGGCTGCTGTTGTTTAAGAAAGTGCACCGTGGCAATAGCTGAAGTAAAAACCGAACCCACAGGAACGTTCAGGCCCCGCGTATGAAACTGTGCAACAAACTCTTGTGGCGTAAGGCGCGAGTTGTTGGTCAGGATACTAAATGGCGCGCCGGAAAAACGCAGACGTTCAATGAATTCGGCAGCGCCCGTGACCAGCGTCTTACCATGTGTAAGAACGCCGTCCATGTCGATTAGATAAGCTTTATGCATATCGAAAGCTCAACTCTTACCTGTTCGATTTCTCGCTCGCCGGCGCAAACTCATCGGCTGCTTTCAGTAGCGGCGTCATCCACATGAAGGCCGGGCCGCCGTACATTACTACCGCTTGCTTGATATTCAAGTAACTTCCGGCAGAGATTGGGCTGTCTTAATCGGTTCAACCTCTTTACCGATCCAACGCTCCATCACCATGCATGCGGTTAGGTCACCGCTGACATTGACGGTGGTTCGGCACATATCCAGGATCCGGTCGACACCCAGAATCAAGGCAATGCCGGCGGTCGGCACACCGATGCTTTGTAGAATCGTTGCGAGGATAACGATGCCTACACCTGGAGTACTCGGCGAACCAATAGAGGCACCGATAGTGGTTGCAGTAAGCAATAATAAATCACTCATCGTAAGATCAATACCGAACACTTGGGTTAAAAACACGGCTGCCACGACTTGATATAGCGCTGTACCATCCATGTTAACCGTCGCACCGAAGGGTACGACGAATTGCGCGATAGATTGGCGCACTCCCAGCTTCTCATGGGCCGTTTTCATTGACAGCGGCATCACTGCGGCGGAACTCGACGTGGAAAATGCCAATAATTGGGGTTCGCGAATCGCGCTCAGGAATTCTCTTGGACTTTTCCTCGCCACAAACATGACGATCAAAACATAAACCCCTAACAATAATAGTAATCCTAATATCACCGTGGCCACATAGACCGACATACCCACTATCGCATCGACCCCGACGCGAATCGTGATGTCGCACAGCAAACCAAATACCGCGAGCGGGGCAATCATCATCGCCCAGTTGACGATTTTCAGTGTGAGGGCCTGGACACTACTCATCAGATCGAGGAACAGCTTGTTTTGACGCTTTTCCAATGCGAGCAGGGCCACGCCAATAAAAATGGCATAGACCACAATGGCGAGCATGTCCTTGTCGATGAGTGATTGGGATGGGTTCGCGGGAACCAGTCTCACGATACGTTCCGGAAGACTGATGCTCTCTTGTTCGACGCTCGTGGTTGTCACGGTGTGTGGGGTGTCACCTACCATGGACTGTACTAATTCAGCATCGATAAATTCGCCGGGTTTGAGTATGGTCACGATCGTGATGCCGATCATAACGGCGATCGTAGTGGTCACGACAAAATAAGGTGCAATCCGTAGACCCACCTTTTTCAGGAAAGATAAATCATTACCGGACGCAATACCGAGAATGATCGAGGACATGACCAATGGAATCACCACCATTTGGATCATGGCGAGAAATAACTGACCGGGTAACGCCACCCATTGGGCAAAGTTGTAAGCGACCTCCTTGGAGACTACCGCTACGCCGGACGGCGACAGCAGCAGCCCCAGCCCAATACCAAGCAGCATAGCTACCAGGACCTGCGCCCAAAGACGAGTGCGTATGAGCAAAGCCCTTTGGTTTTTTTTGTGTCCTTGCATACGGTCAATACCCTATTAGTCTCTTCCCTGGTCAATTAAAAATGAAAAGAGAACACAAACTCACTTCACTAAAAACAACATGAAAGTCGGTGCGAATATTCTTACTGTTTCCCCACTATCTGCACAGACGGCAGTCCACTATTGCTGGATATACATTATTAGCAACAAAGCCGCTTTGAAATACCAGAAGTTGATGCGCGTTTTCCTGTCTTTTGCATCCTCTCTCCCTTTTCAGGTGCTCAACCCGCGAATGCCTGACGTGTCGCTGCTCGCATACGCACTCTTTAACATTATGCTCCTGCACTGGATCTTATCCGAACATTGTTACTCAACTATGAGATACCGAGGTGTCATCGCAGAGCTATTCATTGCCGTTTTTCTAACAACCGAACAATTTCATCCTCGCCCAACGGGGCCTTGTGCTTGACGCGCAGACTTTCTATCCACTCGCGCGTGAAATCACGTTGCAGATAACGATTCAACAGTGCAACGAACGTCATCGCCACAAGCGCCCCAAGGCTCGCGAGCGCCATATCCTTATGACTGTCCCAAACATCGCCCTGGGTGCCGAGATAGGCAATACCCAAATCGCCGCCGAACAATTCCGCTGCGCCCCACTCGAACAGCTCGAACATCATGGATGTGGATAAAGTGAGATCCAGCGGCAGAAAATAGCCCCAGAAGCCGCGCACATTGGCCACCCGCAGGAATATCTCCCGTACCGGGTAGGCCAGCAAAAGACCGTAACAAAAGTGAATAACGCGATCGAAATTATTGCGCTCCCAGCCAACAAACTCGTTAAAGGTGTGGCCGGTGAGTGCCTGGAACCACCGATCGTAAGGCACCTCGGCATAAGTATAATGGGCGCCGACCTCGTGCAGACCGAGAAAGACAAAAATCAAGGTATATGAAACACGCGACAACAGCAGGTGCTTGTAAGAGCCGGTGAGTGTGATAACAAACACCACAACCAAGACATTCTCCAGCACCCAGTCCTTGCGGTAGAGCGGATCGATGGCTAGCGCGACCCACTCTGTGCAAAACAACAAGGCCAGAAGCAGCAGGTAACGGCGATGTGAAATTGTCATAATCACCACGCAAAAACAAATGCAGTTTACAATTGATCTTCGATGGGCAGGATCGACATAAAATCAATCCCGAATCGTCGCCAGAAGCCCGCATGCGGTTCCACCTTGTATCGCTGTTGTTTGCCATTTTCCTCGGCAAGCCATTCAATACTGTACTCGGTTTCTTCGTCCTCTTCTGTTCCATGCTCTTCAGCCAACACCAGCTTATAGGCCCACGCGTCGATGTGTTCATCCCACCACAGCGCAAGGGTTTCTGCCAGCTTTTCATTCTCAAATACAATTCCCAGTTCCGTGTTGAGCTTCGACGAACGCGGATCCAGATTATAAGACCCGACAAATATTTTTTGCCGATCAAATATGTAAAGCTTGGTATGCAGGCTTGCTCGCGAGGAACTGCCAAGCTTGTATTTTTTCCGTTTGCGCGGGATATTATTACTGGGTTTGGATTCATAGAGTTCGACCCCTGCCTGCAATAAAGGGACCCGGTAAGGCATATAGCCTGCATAGACAATTGAAACATCTGTCGATGCCAGCGAATTGGTCAACACGCGCACGCGGACATCGCGCGCAATTAATTTCTGTAGCCTCGCCAAAGCATTCTCCCCCGGAATAAAATAGGGAGAAATCAGGATCAATTCGGAGTGGCTATCATTGACAAAAGGCGCCACTTTTCTGCTTAGGTGTGTCCTGGTATCTTGTGAATCATGATTGATTTTTTCAGGTTCGTCATATACCACGTAGGCCTTGCCCCAGGCAATCGGCAGTGTTTTTTTATTTAAACTGACTAAAAACACCGACTCCCTCACCGCCTTCATATATTCTGACACTTGCATCTTTGCATCATGCCCCGCCAGTGACGTCCGTAGCTGTCCAAGGTCTAATTGAGATACTTTTTTGATGAATCCGGCGACTGGAATCGCAAATTCACTGTTCCAGTATTGATCAAATGCATCAGAAACTTCTTCGACGACAGGGCCTATCGTTAAGATATCCAGATCATCAAAGTTAACCTCCTTATGGAAATCGTAATACTCATCACCAATGTTTCTTCCGCCCACGATGGTAATCTGACTGTCGGCGGTAAAGGATTTATTGTGCATGCGCCGGTTGATACGACTGAAGGAAAAAATCATTTCCAACACCCGCGCCTGCCTCAGTACAAAGGGGTTGAAAATACGGATCTCGATATTGGGATGGGAATCCAGCGCGGCCAATTCACGATCGAGGCCCTCAAGCTGAATATCATCCAGCAACACCCTGACCCGCACGCCCCGTTCAGCGGCCCGTAATACAGCGCCGGCAAACAGCTTGCCGACCGCATCGTTGTGCCAGATATAGTACTGTATATCTAGACTACGCTCAGCGGCATCCGCCAATACCATACGCGCGGCAAAGGCATCCAGTCCTTCCCTCAGCAAATAGGCACCAGAGAGATCTTTTTTGTCCGTGGTCAAACGCGTGATACCGCGCCCAAGTTGGGTATCCTGCGTATCCTTAAAAGCAGTAGATGGCATCCATTGATAGCCTTTTGATAATGTTGTACAGCCCGCCAAAAGCAATACAACAACCAGCATAAAAAAGTAATACCGGTGAAACCAGCTGTTATGTTTACAGCTTGCAGGGCTAACGAACTTGAAAAGTCTCGACGGAACCGCAGCCATCCGCACTCATCACACCTCATTCTTCAATGTTGCATAACCTCAGGTGGCACTTTAAGCCAAGCATTTCTTTTAAGACCCGTCCCATATCCTAATTTAAATAATCTATTCATTTCATTTGTGTCAAACTCGTCATGCCCCGATGGCTCGTATTCGGCAGGTAAGGCAACCCAGTTAAAATCGAGGCCCTCTTTTCTCGCAAACTCATAGACCCGTATCAGGTCACTCAGTGCCTGAGTTTTTATTAGTGAGGATAGCGCGCGTTCGGATATCTCGGCCAGATTTCGGGGTACCTGTTTTGGTTCGGGACCTACCTCGGCATTTCGAATCACAAAAATTCTGCTCTTCCTGTCAACTTTGGCAAGTACACCTAATTTCTTTCTGAGTTCCGCCAGATCCAGCGTCGCGGCGAGCAGGAATAACTGAGACTTGGTACCGCCATCAACATGCATTTCATCATAGGATACGCCGTCAATTTCCACCTCGATTAGGACAGGCGGAAAGGCGCCCGGGATAGATGAAGATGCAAGGATAATCTGGCGAAACAGTTTAAGTGCGTTCGGATGGCCGCTGTTCGCGATGGCGCCCATGTTCCATACGACCAGTCGGTCTGCGTCGAGATGGGTCGTGGCAATATATAGTCGGCGACCCTGCCGGTGTGCCTTGGCAACCGCCTGTAAAACATCTTTAGTAACATAGCGCTTAATTAATTTGGCTAACGGCGTCGAGTCTGCAAAGGCATCGTTCCACAGAAAGCTAATCCAGCGCGTAATGTAAATATCTTTGGCGCCAACCGTGGTATAGGCTTGCTTTAGTGTGTTGTCATATTCCGGACCAAGAAAGGCAAAGGGCGCGATAAGCGCACCGGTACTGATGCCGGTCACGAGTTTGAACTCAGGCCGCGTGCCCGCACGTGTCCAGCCGTTAATAAACCCTGCACCGAAAGCACCATAATCACCCCCACCGGAGAGGGACAATACGTTAATGGCAGGCAGCGTTTGCGTTGAACCCGCATGCTTTAATGTCTGTTGTGCTGATCTCAGCAAGTCTGTTTCAAACTGTTCACTGAACGTGCCGGACCAGGCACGAACACCGGGTATACCAGGAATCTCCGCACGAACCATTTGATCAAGTGGCACTGGATTGCGCGGCAGAGTGCTACAGCCCGTGGCCATGCCAAGCAAAATAAACAGTGCGATAGTGATCAATAATAATTGCCCGGCATTCCGGTCAATACTTGCCATTGTTACTACTGTGGGCGCGGTGTACGTTTTGGCACAAATCCGGTGCGCTTGTGCACCTTTATCCGTACAACAACAGTTCGCTCGAGTATATTGTCGTTGCCGTGTAGTCATGCCTCTAGCCGAACTGACGTCGAAAGCGCCACAGTCCCAGCCCGAAGTACACACTGCCGAGCACGAAGATACCTAACAGTGATTCCCATATCAGTTCAATACCCGCCCCTTTCAGCAGAATCCCGTAACCTGCATCGATAAAGTAATGTAATGGCGAAATCATCATTAGCGTGTTCATCCATGCCGGCATCGCCTCGGGCGGTGTCCAGGCGCCGGACAGGAACATCATCGGCGCCAGTATGAGTACGATCATCATGCCTGCCTGGGCCATGTTGCGAGTAACTGTAGCGATCAGCAAGCCCAGCCCCGCGGTGGTAAACACGTAAAGTGCGGTGACGGCAAAAAACAGTAACAGACTCCCTTTCAATGGCACGTCAAAAATGCCCTCCAACACCAGTGAAAGACTTAGCCCCATCATGGCGAGGCCCGCACCGGTCGGCAAGCTTTGCGAGTGACGAGCGAGCCCGGTGCACCAGAATTTCACCCGGATTGAGATCTTCGGGAGAGACGATGTCCGGCGGAATATTCTCCGGGCAATAATCGATAATGTGGAGTGCGGCAAGCTGCGCACCAAGACGCCGAGCCACATCGGCAGCACGCCGTGCGGCCCATTCACTGTGTTTGGAAAAATCGGTCGCCAGTAAAATGTTCCGATAGCATTCCATAAGATTCTCCACTGTCAATCGATTCCATGCCCTGATCAATACACGGAAGTATGCCGCGTAACGACACGAACCACCTCAATAATGGCGACTACAACAGGCCGACGCTGAGCACCATCGTGATCAGTATTTGAACCCACAGCCGCGTCCTCAGCAGTAACGGTTTTTCATTTGTCCTACGATTTGTCATCATGCTCAAAAACCAAAATAAGCGCCCAGCCCAGCATAGGAGATCTTGGTATCATAGAACTGACCATGGGGCGCATGGCCATCGTAGACCTCCGCCATGATGCGCAGGCGGCGATCGCCCGGCCTTGCCACGCCGCCAAATTCTAGACCGGCCTTGAGGCTGGCGTCCACCGACCACTCATGTTGCTCCCAGCTCTTCAAGTCGAGACCACCCACCAGGCGGCCGTTGAATAGCAGCGGTTTTGTACTACGGTATTCCAAACCGCCGTGGCGACCGTCCCTTTTAAGGTCGGCAGGATCGTGGTCAATGAGGTATTCACCGCCGAAGTAACCCCGCCAAGCCCGCCATTCATACGAAAATAGCAGTTCAATAGACTCGAAACTGAGGTTGACACGCTTCGGCTTCGGGTGAACATCGAGTAAGTATTCATCCCCCAGGTGTGAGCTCTGGTGGTAGAGGCGCAAACGTGCAGCCAGCGGCCCATGGCGATAAGTCAGCGGAAAACCGATCACGTAATCGGCGTTGATCAGATCAGAAGACGGCGCGTCCATATTAAATTGGGCGAACAGGCCGCCGGCGATACTCAGCTGTAAACCGTCCCCGGGATGTTTGCCGGCACGGCGGTAAAAGCCGAAGGTCTCGCCGAAACCAACGGCGCCGATATTGACGGTGTCGATGGGTGTCTCGTAGCGGCGGTAGCTGGCAAAAAACTGCGGCTGTTTGGGATCGGCGAGCAATGGCAGAAACAATCCACCCACCGGAAAGGGGATGGTCTCCGGCAGTACGCCGAGAAAGCTGTAGATTCGTTGCCGTGTCGATGGAGGCTCTTCGGTCAGTGGTTCGCCCACCTGTTCCAAGATATTGATGCCCTGTAGCCCGTCGATTTCGGGCACCCTCGCCTCCAATTCGGCGCGGCGTTGCGGATCTTCCCTGGGCAGGACGATGGTGGCGACGCCGTCTTGAACGCTCAAGCGATAGCTGCCGCTCGCCCAGCCCAGCTCCTCGTCCACGAAGCGGGTGAGATACCCGGCCAGGAACGCATCGCTCGCATTTTCGTTCGTCAACGCCATCATGGGAAACGACGACAGCAACAACAAACAAACCGCTTGGCATGCACTTTTCAACATCCGCTCCTTATTAGGTCACGACAAAAAAACCTTATCCGAACTGGCGTCGAAAACGCCACAGGGCTAGCCCGAAATTCACACTGCCGAGCACGAAGATACCCAACAGCGATTTCCATATCAGATCAACACCACTCCCTTTCAGCAGGATCCCGTAACCTGCATCAATAAAGTAATGTAAGGGCGAGATCATCATTAGCGTGTTCATCCACGCCGGCATCGCCTCGGGTGGTGTCCAGGCCCCTGACAGGAACATCATCGGCGCAAGTATGAGTATGATCATCATACCTGCCTGGGCCATGTTGCGCGTAAATGTAGCGATCAGCAGACCCAACCCCGCGGTGGTAAACACGTAAAGCGCGGTGACGGCAAAAAACAGTAACATGCTGCCTTTCAGTGGTACGTCAAAAATGCCTTTCAACACCAGCACAAGACTCAGCCCCGTCATGGCGAGAATTACCAGTGTCATAGCAATCACTTTAGGCAACATGATCTGCAATGGCGTGAGTGGTGACACCAGAAGTTGTTCCACCGTACCGCGTTCTTTCTCGCGCACCATGGCGGCCGCCGGTAACATAATGGCAAACAGGGTGATGACGGTGAGCAACTCGGAGATGGACATGAACCAGGCATCATTCTGATTGGGATTAAACCAGACCCGGTGATCGTCGACGATGACCGGTGACGTTTTCAGACTATCGGCGCCCAGTCCGCTACGTTCCAATGAGGCTTCCAGCCCATATTGCCCGACAATTTGAGCGGCATAGCTACTCGCAAGAAAGCCCAGCACGGAGTTGGTGGTATCTATCTGCATTTGCACCGCGACCGATTCACCACTGGCCAGCGACCGCTCGAACTGCGGCGGGATATCCAGCACGATCATGGCATCGCCACGATCGAGCAGACGGATGCCTTCATCGGGATGCCGAATCTCACCGTCCAGTCTGAAATAAGGTTGTTGAAAACGATAGATAAGCTCGCGCGAGGCGAAGCTGTGATCCGCATCGTGCACTACGAGGGCCGCGTTGTTGAGCGACAGACTGACACCGGAACCAGCCAGATAAACATCGACCGTAAAGGCATAGACGGTGAAGAAGATCAGCACCGTGTCACGGAACAATTGCAGCAGTTCCTTGATGGTCATCATTCGCAACCGGCGCCACCAGACACGAACGTTCATGCCGAGGGCCGCTTGCTAAACATAAAATAGCCTGCGCTAAACAGTGCCACCGTATACAGAATCAACACCAGCACGTTGCCCCACAATGCCGTTAAACCGACACCCTTAAGGAAACTGCCCATCACAATGTCAGTGTAATACATGGCGGGCAACAGGTGGGCGGTGGCCTGGGCCTGCCCGGAAAGCGAGGAAATAGGAATGAGCACACCGGAATACAACACTGCCGGCACAACAGTCACAATGGCCGTCGCTATCATCGCCGCCACCTGTGTGCGCACTACCACTGAGACCAGCAGGCCGATACCGGTGGTGCAGATCACGTAAATCACGGACGTCACGAGGAACAGCAGAAAATCACCCTTAAACGGTGCACCAAACAATTCACTCGCCAGTAACCAAAGAATTAATGCATTCACCGTGGAGATCAGTACATACGGGGTGATCTTGCCGATCAAGAACTCGCCGCGGCTGACGGTAGAGGCATAGATGTTATAAATGGATCCGCTTTCCTTTTCACGTACCACGCCCAGCGCGGTCAAAAATGGTGGCGACACCATCAGGATGACCATGATGAGTTTAGGCGCCAGGGACCAGATGCTCTTGACACTTTGGTTATAGAGATAACGCACCTGCAATTTCACCGGCTGTAGCATCTGTTGCGCCTGCTGGGGCGTGAGTCCCTGCGCGCGCCCTAAATGGCTTGCCAGAAGTTGCATGCTCAAGGCGCTATTAATGGCAATGACATAACCTTTGGTGGTTTGGGCACGAAATGGAAACGTGCCATCGATCAGGGTTTGTACCTGCGCCGGTCGACCGGCTAACAGATTTTTTTCAAAGTGTTCGGGAATGATGATCACGGCCCGCAGCGTATTATCACTCAGCAGAGGTTCGAGCTCCCGCTCATCATTCGAATAGCCCTTGAACTGAAAATAACGTGAATCGATAAAGCGGGACGCATAGTCCCGACTTAAGTTACTACCATCGCGATCGACAACAGCAAAGGGAATATTTTCCACATCAAGAGATAGACCATAACCGAATAACAACATCAGCATGGCCGGTACTACAAAGGCCAGTGCGAAAAACAGGCGGTCGCGGATGATCTCACGCCACTCCTTGGAAATAACCGCCGCGATGCGCTTGAGATTCATTGGGCCTCGTGCTCCTGCTTCTCAAGCGCCAGCACCCGATAGACGAAGACGTCTTCCATGCCCAACGGACGCTCGCTGACACTGAGCAGGTTGACGTTTGCAGTTTTAAGCGCAGCCTCGATTACCTGTTTCGCCACCACCGGTTCTTTGGCTAACAGATGGATACGTTTGCCAAACAGAGCGACCCCATCGAAGCCTGCCCCTTGTAGTAAACCCAGTGCCACTAGAGGCCGGTCTGTTTGCAACTCCAACAACTTCCCGGCCTCATCATTAACGGCCAGTTTCATCTGTTCCGGCGAGGCATCGGCGACGATACGTCCGGCATACATTAGCGCCAGATGATCGCAATGCTCCGCCTCGCTCATGTAATGGGTAGTCACCAGGATAGCCACGCCATCTTCACGCGACAGGCGGAAAAGAATGTCCCAGAAACTGCGGCGGCCGACTGGATCGACACCGGAAGTGGGCTCGTCCAGAAACAGGATCTGTGGGCGATGTACCAGCGCACAACCCAGGGCCAGACGTTGACGCAAGCCCATAGGCAGTTGTCCGGCTTGTGCGTTTTCGTGTCCCGCGAGTCCGGCCATGTCGATAATCCAGGCCAGCCGTTCCTTTGTTGCAGATGCATCCAGACCATAGATAGCAGCGTACAAGCGAATGTTTTCCACCACGGTCAAATCCTGATACAGGGAGAACGCCTGAGACATGTAACCAATGCGTTCCTTGATAGTCTGCGACGCACTGCGCATGTCTGCACCCGCTACTCGACCAGCACCGGCGGTGGGTGGCATCAAGCCGGTGAGCATCTTGATGACCGTCGTCTTGCCGGCACCGTTGGCACCCAGAAGGCCAAAGATTTCACCCTGCGGTACGTTAAAACTCACCTTGTCCACGGCGCGAAAATTGCCGAAATCCCGTATCAGTTCATGAGCCTCGATGGCGATGTTGTCATCGCTCATCTGCACTGTCGATACAGGTGTCGTCGTGTTACTTGTTTTTGTTTCTTCAATAAGCTTTTTGTTGCGCAGCAACGCCACGAACACATCTTCCAGTTCCGGCTCGGCTACATCGAGATCCGTAACCTCAAACTCGGCTACAGCATCGCGCACCTGATCGGCGGCTTCCTTCTTTGCTGCCTGCTCTACAAACACCCGGAACCAGGGTCCCAGTGCCTCGACCTGCGCAAATCGACTTTTGAGTTGCGCTAGTGCCTGCGCCTGTGGTCGCGCCTGCAAGGTCACTAGATTGCCAGGTACCAGTGCCAGAATTTCCTCCGGATCTCCCTGTGCCAATACACGGCCACCGAACAACATCGAGGTGCGGTGAAAGCGTGTGGCCTCGTCCATATAGGCCGTGGACACGAGGGCGGTGATTCCGCGTTCGCGTAATAGTTCCGCGAGAATGGCCCAGAAGTCCCGACGCGACACAGGGTCAACACCGGTAGTGGGTTCGTCGAGGATGATCAAATCCGGCTCATGGATTAAGGTACAAACCAGACCCAGCTTCTGCTTCATACCACCGGATAGCTGCTTCATTGGCCGCTTGCGAAACTTTTCCAGACGCGTAATTTCCAGCAAACGTTGTTTGCGTCGGGCAAGTTCGTCTTCCGGGACCAGACGCAGGCGAGCGAAGAAGTCGATGTTCTCTTCGATAGAAAGCTCGGGATAAAGATTGAGCCCGAGCCCCTGAGGCATCAAGCCGATGCGTTGTTTGATGCGTTCAGCGGCACGTTCAGAATCAATCTGTGTACCGAATACCTCCAAGGTACCACTGTCAAAAGTAAGCACGCCGGCAACGGCTTTCATCACACTGCTCTTGCCCGCACCATCCGGGCCGATGAGGCCATAAATTTCGCCGCGCCGGATCTCCAGATCGATGCCGTCAACAGCGAGGTGTTTGCGATATTGCTTTTTGAATTCGGTTATCCGGACAACAGTGTCGGCGTCTACGCCGGTTGAGGTTACCAACGCGGCTTCGCCCATGGCGTTTCCTCCTGCCAGCGAATCACGGCGTCGGCTGGCAACCCCGGTGTCAGCCGATGGTCTGGGTTGTTATCCAGGTAAAGTTTGACCGCATAGACCAGTTTGACACGTTCATCCGGGGTCTGGACTTCCTTGGGGGTAAACTCTGCTTGCGAGGCGATATAACGAACGGTGGCATCAAAATGTTGATCCGGGTATGCATCGGTATAGATACGTGCCGGCACGCCAAGCCGTACCTTGCCGATTTCCACCTCGGGGACATAGACTTTCAAATAAAGCCGGTCCATGTTCACCAGACTCAGTAACGGGCTGCCCGCGGCGACCACCTCACCGCCATCCACCATGCGTGTGCTAATCGTGCCGTCGGCAGGTGCCCGGATGGTCAGGTCGGACAGCACACTTTGTGCCTCTACGCGCTTTGCCTTTGCCTGACTCAGTTGTGCTTTTACTGCAGCCAACTGGTCCCGGGCAACCTCCCAGGCCAGCTCGGTCTCTTCTTTCTCGTGTATCGTGGCCGTTCCTTCCGCAACCAAATCACGAAACCGCTTGGCATCGCGGCGCGTCTGTTCCACTTTGTGTTGCGCCGCCTGTAGCTGGGCCTCCAGCGCCGCCACTGCTTCGCTGGCCTGATCCACTTTGGCTTTAAGCTGTGCATCGTCGAGCTGCACCAGGATCTGGCCTTCGGTAACCGAATCCCCCTCCCGCGCCAGCAGCTTTGCTACACGTCCCGGAAACTTGCTCGCGATAATGATGCGGTCACCTTCAATGCGGCCGTTGGCCTGGATCAGACCGCCGGGCAGAGGCGTCTCATATATCCAGGTCATATAAGCCGCATAGCCTGCAACGCTGGCCAGCACGATGGCTCCAATGATAATGAAACGCTTCATCCAATTCTCCTTTATTCTTTTTTTTGCTTGGCCCAAGATCCGGTCTGCTTAAAGTAGACCCACAGCGCGGGCGAGCCGCACCTTCGCCAGCGCGGCATCATATCTGGCGTTGTAATGATTGCTGCGACTCAAGGTACGCAGGCCTTCCGCGTCCAACACCACGGTGTTGTTGGCGAGGCCGCTACGGTACCGATCCTTTGCCACCTTCAGGTTCTCTTCAGCCTGGTCAACCGCTTCTCGGGTCACGTCGAGCCGCTTCTGGGTTTCGTTAACATCTAACCACACCTGCCGTACCTGCAGCGCGATGATGGACACCAGATCCTCACGCTGTTGCAGCAATGCTTCCGACTGCTTGTTGAATGCCCCGGCACGGCTTTTTATTACTCCGCCGTCGAATAAGGTCCACTGAATGCCAACACTGGCGGACCAGACATCTTCATCATCAAGGATGCTGTTTTCCAAGTAAGTGTAAGCCCCAGTGAGGCCAATTTGGGGATTACCTTCGGCACGTATGCCGCTGGCACGATGACGCAAGGCCTGCGCTTGCTCAAACAACCAGATCAGTTCCGTACGTTGATTAAGAGCCCGTTTGGTTAATATTTGCAGATCGTTTTTCAGGGCTTCGGGTGCCAGCCTTGGCATGACTTCCTCCAAAATAACTGGCTCATGAAGTGCGCGACCGAGACGACGATTGTAAGCGGCGCGGCCGATGTCGATCCTGTTGTTTGCCGTAATGCCTTTCTGACGCGCATCCGCCAGGGCAACTCGCGCGGCAAGCAAATCGTTCTTGGGGACGAGGCCCTTTTTGTAAAGGTTCTCGACATCCCTGGCATGGGCGGTGAGGCTTTCTATATTGGTCTTAGCAACCTCCGCAGCGCGCTGAGCACGCAGTACCCCCACGAAGGCCTCGGCGACAGCGAGCTTGGTGTTCTGGGTCGAGCCCTGTTCCTGGAAGCGGGCAGCGTTGAGCCCGGCGGAAGCAGCATCGATTCCCCGACTAATGCGACCACTGGTATAAAGCGGTATGTTGATTTGTCCGCGTGCGGCAAAAAAATTATCGTCGCCGGCGATGCCGAACTGACTCAATGTCAACGGTAGCCCCGTCTGACCCAGGTCCAATTCAGGCACATCATCTAATTGTGTGTACGCCCCCTTTACATCTATATTTGGCCACCGTATGGCCTTGGCCGCGGACAATGTCTGTTCAGCGGCCTGGGTCTGCCGGCGTACTGCCTCAAGACTGCGGTCCGCTACAATAGCGACGGCCCAGGCTTCTTCCAGTGTTTCGGCTATTGCTGCTGGAATGCACAAATTGAGAACGAGCAACATCCCAATAGCGCACTGTTTCCTGAAGCAGATGCGGTTCATATTAGGTTTTCCTCTTATCCAAAGCCGCCAATAATATCGATCACAACCACCTAGCAGGCGAACTCCGATCGCCGTTGGCTCAGACATTTCAGCAGATTATCAAATGGGTCAATGAATTTTTGCACACCTTCGGTTTCCAGTTGCTCGCTGACAGCCTCAAGATCAATGCCGAACTCGGCCAGTTTAGCTGGCAACGCACGCGCCTCGCCTAATTCACTTTCAATCCTTAGCGCTGGCTTGCCATGATCACGATAAGCGGCCAGCGTCTGTGGCGGCATGGTGTTAACGGTTTCCGCACCGATTAAGGCTTCGACATACTTGATATCGCTGTAAGTGGGATCTTTAGTGCCGGTACTCGCCCACAGCAGACGCTGGCTGTGTGCCCCCCGTCTGCTTAACGACTGCCAGCGTGAACTTTCCATTGCATATTGGTAATGCTGGTAAGCAAGCCGGGCGCAAGCCACGGCGGTCTGGCCGCGTAAGGCATTCGCAGATTCGTCGGCACCGGATTGAGCAAGTTCATCCAGACGCTTGTCTACCAACACATCAATACGACTGAGGAAAAAACTTGCGACGGAGGCAATATGATCAAGGGGTTTAGCCTGCGCCGCCCGTGCTTCCAGTCCCCTCATGAACGCGTCCGCCACCTGGCGATAACGTTTTAAACCGAACAACAGCGTGGCGTTGACGTTTATGCCTGCGACTATCAGCTGTTCGATTGCGGGTAATCCTTCCGGTGTGGCGGGTACCTTGATCATGACGTTCGGGCGGTCGAGCGCTGTCCATAGCCGCCTGGCCTCGGTGACAGTTTGTTCCGTGTCATAGGCAAGACGGGGCGAAACTTCCAGGCTGACAAAACCATCACGCCCGTTTGATTTGTCGTAGACCGGCCGAAATAAATCCGCGGCATTGCGCACGTCTTCAAACGTCAAGTTTTCATAAATCTCTATAGCACTGGTTCCAGTACGGGCCAGTACCTCAATTGCCTCATCATAGTCATCATGCTCGTTGATCGCCTTTTCGAAAATGGTTGGATTGGACGTCATGCCCGCCAACCCGTCTTGCTCTATCATTCTGGCGACCTCACTATTTTCGAGGATGTTACGCTGGATGTAGTCGAGCCAGACGCTCTGGCCGAGCGACTTGACCTGCAGTAATGGATTAACGCTCATTGGTCAGCCCTCTTGTTTCGTTCAATCCCCTGAAAAGTAGCCATATCATTACGAATTCATCTTTAACTCTGACGCGCCCGACCACCACAAGATCAGATGGTTTTCCGTCGGCGTGCGGGCATCCGGATGGTACGCCACGATGCGTGGCGTAAAATCGGTATAGGGACGCGTCGTGTTCACGCTACAATTATAGAGGTATCCGTTCAAAGTGCCCGTGAGGCTGGTGTGACGCTGCATGATCTCGCAGACAGACGCTTCTGTATCTACCAGGTCTGCATAGACTTGTAGCTGAACTAAATCGGGGGAAACCTCCCCCAGATAGATCTGCACTTCAAATGTCCAGCCGCCTTCTTCTTCGGACACCATCAGATTCCCCCAATGCACCTCATGCCAATGCTGCCTTAATCGTTCATCCCAGCGGCGAAGTTCTTTGGCAATTTCCCCTCCCCGGGTTGTCCGATGTTGGAAGGCGACGGCGGCAGGAAGATACAGCTTCTCAACATATTCGCGCACCATACGATTGGTGCTGAACTGTGGCGTGAGACGGGCCATGCTGGTGCGCATGCGTGAGACCCAGGTGCGGGGGATGCCCGTTGCGTCGCGGTCGTAGAACATCGGCACGACCTCGTCCTCCAAAAGATGATAGAGCTGTTCGGCCTCCGCACTATCCCAACCGGGCTCGGGGTGTTCCTTGCCGTCGCCTAACGCCCAGCCGACTTCTGGCGTGTAAGCCTCGGCCCACCAGCCGTCCAGTTCCGAGAGATTCAAACCCCCGTTGGCCAGCACCTTCATGCCGCTGGTACCGCTGGCCTCCCAGGGCCGGCGCGGGGTGTTGATCCACACATCCACCCCTTGCACCAGTTCCTGGGCCAGAGCGATATCATAGTCTTCGAGAAAGACCACATGATTACGGACTTCCTGCCGGGTAGCGAACTGGACCCATTCCTGGATGAAGCGTTTGCCTTCGTTGTCCGCCGGGTGCGCCTTGCCGGCGACGATGATCTGCACCGGCCGTTCCGGGTCGGTCAGCAGCCGGATAAAACGTTCGGGGTCGCGCAGCAGCAGATTGGGACGTTTGTAAGCGGTGAACCGCCGTGCAAACCCAAGGGTCAGTACGTTGGGATCAAGGATCTGGTCTGCCTGCGCAATGATGTCCACCTCCGCGCCGCGTTGACCCAGTTGTAGTCGCAACCGTTGGCGGGCATGGCGCACCAGGTCGGCGCGTTCCTGACCGCGAAAGGTCCAGAGGGCATCGTCGTCAAGCGCTTCAATCGCATTGGCAAGCGCCTCTTCCGTGCCGAGCCAGCGGTCCTTGCCGCAGGACTGCGTCCAAATCTCATCCGCCCACGGCGAATCCCAGGATGGCACATGCACGCCGTTGGTCACGTAACTCACCGGCACCTGGTGTTCCGGCCAACAAGGATACAGATCCTGAAAGATACCTTGGCTGACTTCGCCATGTAGGCGGCTCACGCCATTTATGCTACCGCAGGTTCGCGCCGCCAGATAGGCCATATTGAAGGGCTCGTTGCCATCATGCGCATTGCGGCGGCCCAGCGCCACTAATTCCTCGGCTGCCACACCCAGGCCCTCGGCATATACCATTCCATACTTTGCAAGCAAGTCGCGCGCAAAGGTATCGAAGCCAGCAGCCACCGGGGTGTGCGTGGTAAACACGTTACCCGGTCGGGTCGCCCACAGGGCGTCCCAAAAATCCAGTTGCTGTTGTTCCATGAAACATCGGGCCCGTTCCAGCGTGACGAAGGCGGCATGGCCTTCATTCAAATGGCAGACGTCGATCTCCAGCCCTAACGCCTCAATCAAACGCCAGCCACCAATCCCCAGAGCGATTTCCTGCACCAAGCGCATCTCTTCCCCACCACCATACAGTTTACTGGTAATGCCGCGATCGAGCGCACTGTTCAAAGGATCATTACTATCGAGCAGAAACAAGCTAACCCGTCCCACCTGCGCCTCCCACACGCGCAGGCGTACCGTGCGTCCGGGCAACTTGATAGGGACGTGCAGCCAGGCACCGCTGTTGGCCATTACGGGTCGAAGGGGCAGACTGGTCGAATCGTTATAGGGGTAGACTTCCTGCTGCCACCCCGACGCATCCAGCACTTGCCGAAAATAACCTTCCTGATACAGGAGACCGATCGCGGTAACCGGCACAACCAGATCACTGGCGGCTTTGAGATAATCGCCCGCCAATACCCCCAGACCACCCGCGTACAAGGGTAGCGCCTTGCCCAAACCGAATTCCATACTGAAATAGGCGATCCCTTTCAGTGCGGTATCAGCATGCGCTTCACCAAACCAACCACAGCGATCGCAGTAACTATTGCGCGCGGCGGTCAAATCATCAAGGTGTTGCTTAAACTGCGCGTTTTGATTTAATTCTTCGAGCCGTTCGCGGGTCAAATTTTGTATAACAACAAACGGATTTTCGCTTTGTTCCCACAACTGCGGGTCCATCGCTTTCCACACCGCGTCGCCGGCATGACTCCAGGTCCAGCGCAGGTCCGTTGCCAGATCCGCAACCTTCTCTACCAGGGGGATCAGGTCAACCGGCAAGTCCTGCAGGTAGCGCATCATTAAGCGTGGTATTTTCATGAGGTCTTCAACTTTCTCTCTCTGCCAATTCAAGTCTGGTCGGCGTACTTTAGGTCTCATTTGCAACAAACATATATTCCTGGATTAGGAACGTGGCCATTTCCAATCGTTTATTTCGGGCATGTCTTCGCCGTAGGTCGTGATGTATTGGCGGTGTTCGATGAGCTTGTCGCGCACGAACTGTTTTACATACGCCCCCACTCGGCTGAGATTCGGTACTCGATCGATTACATCACCAGCCAGATGGAAACGATCCAGATCATTGCGCACCACCATATCGAACGGTGTGCTGGTCGTACCCTCCTCTTTGTATCCTCGTACATGCAGATTGTTGTGATTGGTGCGACGGTAAGTCAGCCGATGGATCAACCAGGGATAACCATGATAAGCAAAAATGATCGGCTTATCGGTAGTGAATAAGGTGTCAAAGTCCTTATCCGACAGGCCATGCGGATGCTCCTCTGGTGGTTGCAGCGTCATTAAATTCACCACGTTGATCACACGCACCTTCAGATCAGGCATATGCTGCCTAAGCAAATCAACCGCGGCTAGAGTTTCCAGTGTCGGCACATCGCCGGCGCAGGCCATGACGACATCCGGCTCAGCCCCTTGATCGTTACTTGCCCATTCCCATATTCCAATCCCGGCAGTGCAATGTTTGATAGCGCTATCCATGTCCAGCCACTGGGGCTGCGGTTGTTTGCCAGCCACAATCACGTTAACGAAATCTCGGCTGCGCAGGCATTTGTCCGTGATATACAGCAGCGTATTGGCATCGGGCGGCAGGTAAACGCGAATGATATCGGCCTTCTTGTTGACGACATGATCGATGAAGCCTGGATCCTGATGCGAGAAGCCGTTGTGATCCTGTCGCCAGACGTGGGAGGTCAATAGATAGTTCAACGAAGCGATGGGTTGGCGCCATGGAATTTCTTTACTCACTTTGAGCCACTTGGCGTGTTGGTTGAACATGGAATCAATGATGTGAATGAAGGCTTCATAACAGGAAAACAATCCGTGTCGCCCGGTAAGAAGGTAACCTTCCAGCCAGCCCTGGCAGGTGTGTTCGCTTAGGATCTCCATCACGCGCCCATCGGGCGCGAGGTGATCGTCTTCAGGTAGCGTTTGTGCCATCCAAGTGCGGTTGGTTACCTCGAACAAGGCACCGAGGCGATTAGATTTGGTCTCGTCCGGCCCCATTACCCGAAAGTTCCTCGCATCCATGTTGAGTTGCATGACATCGCGCAATAGGTAACCCATCACGCGCGTCGCCTCGCCCAATACTTGACCGGGTTCGGGCACCTCAACGGCATAATCGCGAAAGTCCGGCATGCGCAAATTTTTAAGCAACAGGCCACCGTTGGCATGCGGGTTGGCGCCCATACGGCATACACCTTTCGGTGCCAATTCGGCCAGTTCCGAAATTAATGCGCCGTTTTCGTCAAAGAGTTCTTCCGGTTTGTAACTCTTCATCCATTGTTCGAGCAACTTGATGTGTTCCGGTTTTGTCGCCATTTCGGCAAACGGAACCTGGTGCGAGCGCCAGTAACCTTCCGTTTTTTGGCCATCGACTTCCTTGGGACCAGTCCAGCCCTTCGGGGAACGTAAGACAATCATCGGCCAGCGCGGCCGGGCCGTTACGCCGTTGCTACGCGCATCGCGTTGAATGGTTTTGATTTCAGAGATGACGGTATCCAGTGTTGCCGCCATGCGTTGATGCATCGCATCGGGATCAGATCCTTCGACAAAATAAGGTGTATAGCCGTAACCGATAAACAGACTCTCTAACTCCTCATGACTTAAGCGCGCTAACACCGTAGGATTTGCGATCTTGTAACCATTCAAATGCAGGATAGGCAACACGGCGCCGTCGTGCACGGGATTGAGGAACTTGTTGGAGTGCCAGGCCGTGGCCAACGGTCCGGTTTCCGCTTCACCGTCGCCTACGACACAACAGGCAAGCAGATCGGGATTATCGAACACCGCACCGAAAGCATGGGCGACGGAGTAACCCAGCTCGCCGCCTTCGTGGATGGAACCGGGTGTCTCTGGCGCGACGTGGCTGGGAATGCCGCCGGGAAAAGAAAACTGCCTGAACAGTTTCTTCATGCCCTCGGTATCCTGAGAAATGTTCGGATAGACCTCGCTATAAGTTCCTTCCAGATAGGTGTTGGCCACCAGCCCCGGACCACCGTGACCGGGGCCGGTAATATAGATAGCACTCAAATCATGCGCCTTGATGATGCGGTTGAAATGAACGTAGATAAAATTAAGCCCCGGTGTCGTTCCCCAATGGCCCAGCAACCTGGGCTTGATGTGTTCAAGCTTTAGCGGCTCTCTGAGTAAAGGATTGTCCAGCAAATAGATCTGTCCTACTGAGAGGAAATTCGCCGCCCGCCAATAGGCGTGCATGCGGCGCAGTTTCTCGACGGAAAGCGGCTGTTCCTGGTGTGTCGTTTTGGATGCCGTTTCTTCCATTGTCCTTCCCTCCCTGGTTGTTAACTAACGATCGTCCACCAACGCAATCGTGTGGCGGGCGATGGTTGACTCCTCATCGGTCGGCATCACCCACACCGAGACGGAACTGTCTAAGTGGCTAATTCTCGGTCCACCTGCTGCGTTCGTGGCTTCATCCAAGCAGATCCCTAGCCATGCCGCCTCCCGACAGATGCGCTCGCGAATTTCAAGCGCGTGTTCACCAATTCCTGCAGTAAACACCAAAGCATCCAAGCCACCCAGCGCCGCAGCGAGTGAACCCAGCTCACGTGCGGCACGATAAACAAATAGATCAATCGCATACCCGGCTTCAGGACTATCGTTTACTAGCAATTCCCGCATATCACCACTAATACCGGACAACCCGAGCAGGCCTGACTGATGGTGCAATAAATCGGAGACGGCGCTGACATCCATGCCTTTCTCCCGTATCAGATAAAGGATCACCCCGGGGTCAATGGCGCCGCAACGTGTGCCCATGGGCAGGCCATCCAGCGGCGTGAAGGTCATGGTGGTGGCGATGCTTTTGCGACCTTTCATGGCGCACATACTGGCACCATGTCCGAGATGGGCAACGATTACGCGACCTTCCGCGGCAGCACCAAGATAGTCCGGCAGCACGCTGGCAATATACTCATAGGATAGACCGTGGAAACCGTAACTGCGCACGCCCTCCTCGGCTAGGGCGAGGGGAAGGGCGAAGCTTTGTGCGACGGGCGGCATGGTGCGATGAAAGGCGGTATCGAAACAGGCCACTTGCACCCATTCCGGCTGCAATTGTTTGAGTGTCCGTATGGCGGCAAGGTTGTGGGGTTGGTGTAACGGAGCCAGCGGCACCAGTTGCTCCAACCTGGCCTCGATCTCCGTGGTTACGATCACGGGTTTGGAGAAAAATGTCCCTCCATGAACAACCCGATGACCTGCGGCAACAAAATGAAGATCGGCGGTATGGCACCCAGTCCAATCCAGCAAAATCTGCAGAGCGTCATCATAGGTTTGTGCTGCGACGTTTTCATCAATCAACGCTGCATTGTTACGAGTGCAATAAACTGTCAAGCGAGCCTGGTGGCCGATGCCATCGATCTTGCCACGATACCAAGCATCCAGCGGCTCTTTTTTTCCGGCGAAGACGAAAACGGCGAATTTAATACTGGATGAGCCGGCATTGATAATGAGGACAGCTTTTTCCATTTCTTTACCCTCCTTGGCCAAAGTTTAAGGGGTGGTTTCTCTGTTAAGTGTGTTAGGTGCAGTTGATGTGTTACTCAAACACGACCTTGATGATTAACATGAGCCCGACACCGAAGACAAGCGCCATCGAGTTGGCGGCATTAGTTTTCAGTTTTCCATACTTGCTGACCTCGGGGACAAGATCAAATGCGATTCGCAACCCTGGCTTGCGTTGTCACGAGACCCTTAAGCTTTGCACTCAGCTTCCATCTGACTCACGTGCGCTATTATTAGTGCATACAGAAAAACAAGCCTGAAGAAAAACAGTAATTATGTCCGATACGTTTATCGTTGAAGAAGAAAGGGATCAAACACCCATCGGTGTTATCACTGAGGTTCATGGCCCCGTGGTGGTTATCGCCTGTGAGCGTTTGCCGCCATTGCACCAGGCTTTGCGCAGCCAGATCAATAGCGAAAATTATCTGTTCGAGGTTCATCAGCATTTGGATGAACGTCATGCCAGGGCCATCACTCTGCATCGCACTGCGGGGCTAAGCCGCGGCATGCCGGTGTATGACACGGGTTCGCCGTTGCACGTTCCAGTTGCTCCCGAGTGTCTGGGCCGATTGCTGAATATTTTCGGCGAACCGCTGGATGACGGCGAGCCCCTGCCGCAAACCGAATTTCGCAACATCCACGGCAGCCCGATATTGTTAGCAGATGCCGTGGGGGTCAGCGGGGTACTGGAGACCGGCATCAAGGTGATCGATCTGCTCTGCCCTTTCATCAAGGGTGGCAAAACTGGACTGTTCGGTGGTGCGGGGGTCGGTAAGACGGTGCTGATCATGGAGTTCATGCATGCAGTAGCCACCCTGCATCAGGGCGTCTCGGTGTTCGCGGGCGTGGGTGAACGCATCCGTGAGGGCCACGAACTCTGGCATGAAATGCAGGACGCCGGCGTCCTGCCGCAGACCACCATGGTGTTCGGCCAAATGGATGAGTCACCCGGGGTGCGTTTCCGTATCGGCCTCACCGCCCTGACCTATGCGGAATACCTGCGTGACACCCTGCAAAAAGAGGTGCTGTTTGTGATGGACAACGTCTTTCGTTTTGTCCAGGCGGGTAGCGAGGTATCCAGCCTGTTGGGGCGCATGCCCGCCACCGTCGGCTATCAACCGACCCTGATCACCGAGGTGGCGGAGCTGCAAGATCGCATCCTCTCCACACAACAAGGTGCCATCACCTCGGTACAGGCAGTGTACGTGCCTGCGGATGACATGACCGACCCGGCGGTCAGCGCCATCCTCAGTCACCTGGATACCACGGTGATCCTGTCCCGCACTCAGGCCGGCAAGGGCATTTACCCGGCGGTGGATCCATTGCAGTCCGGTAGTAACTAAACAACCACCGGCTAAAGCCGGTGGGTTTGAATAACGGACTGAAAGTCCGGATACGCGTCGACTGAACGACGCGTCCTAATCTGGTTCCATTTTGAAATCATCATCCGGATTCGGCTCAA
>Ga0316204_10001717_pt1 | contig 56194 bp, 41 predicted proteins | sample 6monrhotite_MG_2_FD_205661 | JGI IMG/M metagenome (GOLD analysis project Ga0316204, IMG submission 205661) | Microbial mat bacterial communities from mineral coupon in-situ incubated in ocean water Damariscotta River, Maine, United States -... | ecosystem: Environmental > Aquatic > Marine >... | reverse complement strand
GGCGGCTACTATCTGAGTCCAAAGATCGCGTTCCATGCTTGATTCTCCGTGCAAAAGAGACCAAGTATGGACGCGTTTCTTTGTAGATTCAATGCCGAACAAGCGCCGAATGGCGCATAAGCCTCGGCCCGGGGGAGGCGGAAGATGGAGAGGAAAGAGAAGAGACGGCTTGCCGGGGACGGTCAAGCCGTGGCACCCTTGATGAAAAATGAATCTAGTTGGTGTAGTTGAACTCTTCGAGTTCGGCTTTGAAGGCTTCGTTGAATCGTTCGTCGAGTCCGGGGGAGAGGGTGTCAAGGGATTGATTGGTCTTGCCTGTGTTCATGAAGAACTTGCCCTTGCGGGTGGCGTCGTTGGTGCCTACGAAGAGGCGTTTGGTCAGGTCGTTTGATTTGTCCGCATTTTTTTCGCGGATTTCGAGGGCTCGCATCGCATCGAATGAACTGGCTTTGATGGCTTGCTCGATCGTGGAATCGTCGAGGTTGATTTCGAGAAACTCAAGGATGCGTTGGAGTTGGGCTTTGGGGTCGGCTGCGAGTTCTTCGTAGCGGAGATTGAGGACGGGGAACTGGTCGGTGTTTCGCCAGGAGCGGGCGTGGGAAGCCCATGAACCGAACCCGATTTTTTGCCAATGGCGGTCGCCTTTGGCTTTGAGGAATGACTTGATGAACTGGTCTTGGTTGAAGGCTTTGGGGGAATCAGCGGTGAGTTGGTGATAGTTGATCGCGCTCAAGAGGACATCGCGCGGGTTGCGGATGATGTGGATCGCTTTGGTCGTCGAGGCGAGTTGTGGATGTTTTTTGGTGAGTTCGAAGTGTGTCTTGGCGAAGATGGGCCCTGATGCGGGGAGATCGACGGGCATCTTGCGGTGGATGTCGGGGATTTTGGCCGCGACATCGGTCGAGTGCTTTGGCGGGGCGAAGAGTGCGCTGTAGAGCATGAAGCGGACCCAGGTGTTGCCGCTCTTTGGGTAGGATGCGATCCAGATGGTGTTCATGGGTTGGATGCTCCGGGTGATGATTGCCCCTCGCACCATGAACGCCAGAGCGAGCGGAGTTGGGATTCGATCTTGTGTGCATAGCCCGGCTCGTCAGTCAGGGAGGATTCGGCGAGTTGTTTGCGCAGGGCGGTTCGATCGCAGGTGGATGGTATGCCCGATCGGGCGTGTGTGTTGGCGATTTCGATGTAGGATTGTTGGTCATCAGCGATCAGGTCATCGCGTCCGAGGGTGTGCAGAAGCGAAGCACTCACCCGTCCGGCGTGTGATTGGCCCAGCAGGGTGATTGTTGGCACGCCCATCGCCAGGGCTTCGCAGGTGGTGGTGGTGCCGGTGTAGGGGAAGGTGTCGAGGGCGCAGTCGATGCGGTTGTAGAGGCTCAGGTGATCGGCAACCGAGTTGGTTCGGCCCAGGAGTTCGACGCGCGATGGGTCGATGTCGAGTTTGGCGAATCGGTTGTGGATGTCCGCGTGGACTTCGGGCTCGCCTAGGCGGGCCGTTTTGAGCAGGAGTTGGGCGTTTGGGTTGGCTTTGAGGATCGCGGCCCAGGTGCTCAGGGTGCTTGGGGACATTTTTCGCAGGTCGTTGAATGAGCCGAAGGTGAAGGGGCGAGATGGGTCGATTTTGATCTCGGGCAGGTCGGTCGGCGGGCGGTAGCAGAGGAAGCAGCCGGGCACTCGGATGAGTTTTTCAGTGGCCAGCGCATCGGCATCGGGTTCTGGATCGGTGATGGCATCGACGATGCGGGCGGTGATGGATTCGAGCCCGGTGGTGTTGGCGTACCCGATCATGGAGATCGAGACGGGGGCGGGCTTGGCTGCGAAGAGTGGGAGTTGGTTGGAGGCGAAGTGGCCGGTGAGTTCGACGAGGATGTCGGGCTGGTCGTTGACGACCTGTTTGTGGGTGGCAGCGATGCCTTGGGTGCAGTCTCGCCAGCGATCGGCGTGGGACTTGAGCCGGGCGGTCATAGAATCGGCGTGGGTGCTTGTGGAATAGACGCAGAGATCGAAATGCTCGCGGCTGAGATGCTCGAAGAGGGGCTCGATGAAGTAAGCGATCGAGTGGGCTTTGAAATCGGGCGAAATGAACCCGATGCGGATTCGTTTCTCGGGATCGGGGGTGTTTGGATAGGTGCTCGGCGGGCGGACCTTGGACTGGACGCATCGCCCGAAGTCTTGGTGGATGGCGAAGACCTCTTGAGGCGAGAGTTGATCGTCATAACAACTGAACATCGCGAGTGAATCGTGGAGGATGGGGTGGTCGGGGAAGCGATCGAGCGCGGTGCGCATCAACTCGATGGATCTGCCCGCGTTGGCGATATCGGATTCGAGCAGAGCGAGGTTCATGATCGGCTCGTGATCGTCGGGGAATCGCTCGATGGATCGGGTGAGGATTGCTCTCGCATCGGCGATGCGCCCGGAGTCGAGATAGGCGATGCCCAGGGCGCTCATGGCTTGTTGGAGATCGGGGCTGAGTTCGAGCGCTTTTTCGAGATGAATGATGGCCTGCTCGGACTGCCCGGATTGGGTCATGAGTGTGCCGAGGCTGCTGAGGTACTGAGGCTCGTCGGGGTCAAGCTCGCAGGCTCGCTGGGCGTAGTACATGGCGCGATCCGAGGCTTTGGTCTGGGCGTAGAACCCCGAGGCGACATGGTTGAGCTCGGGCAGGGTTGGGTATTTTTTGAGCAGGGCGGTGATGGTCGGGGCGACTTTGGCGGCGTGCCCTGCGCCGAGTTGTTTGAGTATCTCGGTGAGTTGTTCGCGGACGCGGGCGTGCTGCTGGGGGGTGATTTTTTTGGCTTTGGATGATCGACTCATGTAGCCCCCCCCACTTTGTTGGCGCAGAACTGATCGGCCGACTCGCGGGCGCAGGCGTCTGCTTGATAGACATCGGCGAGGGTGGTGATGGGCTTGATTGGGAACTCGGCCATGACCGAGGCGACGCATTGGTCGATCTGGGCGAAAGGGAGTTGGCCCGCGATGAAATGTTCGACGGCCCGCTCGTTGGCGGCGTTGAGGATCGCGCCGGCGGAGCCTTTGGCTTTGATTGCATTCATTGCGAGGTTGATCGCGGGGAAACGGTCGGGGTCGATCTCTTGAAAATCGAGCGTTCCGAGTTTGGTGATGTCGAGCCGATCGGCGCAGGCGACGGATCGGTTTGGCCAATCGAGGGCGTGCTGGATGGGCGCTTTCATGTCGGGTGCGCCGAGTTGGGCGATGACCGAGCCATCGACGCATTCGACGAGGGCGTGGACGATGGATTGGGGATGGATCACGGCGCCGAGTTGGTCGGCATCGAGCCCGAAGAGCCAGTGGGCCTCGATGAGTTCGAGGGCTTTGTTCATCAGGGTCGCGCTGTCGATTGTCACTTTGGCACCCATCGACCAGTTCGGGTGTTTGAGGGCTTGATCGAGCGTGGCGTGTTGGATTTGTGCGCGGGATTGGGTGCGGAATGAGCCTCCTGATGCGGTGAGGATGACGCGCTTGATCGACTCGGGCGCGGGCGTTGGCGGGCAAGAGCTCGATCGGGTGAATGATTGCAGGCACTGCCAGACGCCGGCGTGCTCGGAATCGACCGGGAGCAACGACGCGCCGGACTTGCGGGCGGCAGCGATCACCAATGCGCCGGCAGCGACGAGGGTTTCTTTGTTGGCCAGGGCGACATCAATGCCGAGTTCGAGTGCGCGGAGGGTGGAATCGAGCCCGGCGATGCCGACGATCGCGCCCACGACGAGATCGCAGGGGACCTCTTCGATCAGCCGACGGGGGGCATCATTCCCGAAGCGGAAGTTATAACCGGTTTGATCGAAGGCGTCGGGTGCGTTGGCGAGTGCAAGGTCGCGCACGCCAAAGGCTTTGGCTTGCTCGATGAGTTGTCGATGGTTCGACCCGGCAGCGAGCCCCACCACCTCGAAGCGTTGGGTTGTTTTACCCTGCTTGGCGAGGGTGTTGAGGTGTTCGACGACTTGCAGGGTTTGCACGCCGATCGACCCGGTCGAGCCGAGCACGATGATGCGTTTGGGTTGGGTCCCGGCGCGCTCGCCCACAGCTGCTCCTTACTCGAGCCCCAGTTTGGCCAGTTCGCTCGCCGAGAGGACTCGGCGGGAGTTGGAATAGAGCCCGCGCTTGGGTTTGGGCTTGTCGGCAGCAGGTTCGGGCTTGGGTTCAGGCTTGCGCTCTGGTTTGCGATCGGGTTTGGGTGCGGACTCAACACTCGATTCGGCGACTGGTTTTTTCGAGCGTGATCGCCTGCGCGACTTGGGCTTGGGCTCGGTGACGCGATCAGCTTCGGGCGATGGAGCTTCGCCCTTGGGCTCATCGGATTGTCCATCGCGGGCGGGTCGGCGTCTTGGTCGGCGACGCGGACGCGGGCTATCGGAGTCTTGGGCTTGATCGCGAGGCTCGCGCTGAGCCGGTTGAGCATCTGATTCCGCATCGGCTCTCGATCTTTCGGAACCGGGCTCTTCTGGTCTCGATTCTTCTGATCTGGCATCTTCGTTTGACGAATCGGTTTCTTGATTCCCCTCTTCGCCCGAACGCCCACGACCTCGCCCGCCACGGCGGCGACGGCGACGCTTCTTCTTGATCGGCTCGCCGTTTTCGTCGAGTTCGATGGGTTCATCGTTCGACGAATCTTCCTGGCGTGAGGATGGCTCCTGATCGGAATCACTCTTCGATGCGCGATCGGTGTCGCGTGGCTCGTTGTTCTCGGAGCCTTCGTCTGAGCGACCACGCCCGCGCCCGCCACGACGACGACGGCGTTTCTTCTTGAAGGCTTCGCCGCTCTCGTCGAGATCGCCTTCGACGGGGAGTTCGACATGCTCGGCGGACTCGGCCTTGCGGGCGATTTCTTCGGCGAGTTTCTGGACGGTGGTTTCGTCGATTTCATCGAGCGGATCCATCGCCCATGAGCCGTCGGGCGAACTTTCATCACGCCATTCAACGACCGAAGGCTCGGCTCGGCGGATGGGTTTGAGTTTTTCGATGTTGATGTCCGAGCCTGATTCGTCGTAGGCATAGAACGAGACGCGGTCGATCGGGAGCGATTCGGACACGCGGACATCGAGCGATTTGCCCGAGAGGAGTTCGATGCGGGTCAGGCTGGTGCGTTTGGTCGAGAGCAGTGAGCTCGCGACGCGCGGGTTGACGACGAGTTCGGCGCGGTGGACTTTTTCGTGATCGAGCAGGGCTGCGAGATCACGCAGGGCGGTCGCGGCGACCGAATCTGGGCGTTTGACGAGCCCGCGCCCGTGGCACATCGGGCAGTCGGCGAAGTGTTGGGACTCCATCGAGCCTCGCATCCGCTGGCGGGTCATCTCTAAGAGCCCGAAGGGTGAGATGGGCGCGGTGGATGATTTGGCGCGGTCGCGTTTGAGCCGTTCGTTGAACCGGGCTTCGACTTCCTTGCGGTGCGAGTGGAAACGCATGTCGATCATGTCGTTGACGACGAGCCCGCCGAGATCGCGCAGGCGCAGCTGACGGCAGATGGCATCGACGGCTTCCATGTTGGTTCTAAACGCGTTGGTCTCCGCGTCGCGCGCCGAGCGGGACTTGCCCGAGTTGACATCAATGGCCACCAAGGCTTCGGTCTGGTCGATGACCAATCGCCCGCCTGATGGGAGGACGACTTCTCGGGAGTGGATTTCGTTGATCTGGGTTTCGATGCCGAAGGCGTGGAAGATTGGTTTGGTGCCGGTGTAGTGCGAGAGCTTGGTGCCCGAGCGCGGGGCTGCGATTTTGATGAACCGGGCGACGCGTTTGAGCGCGGGCTCGGAATCGATCACGACGCGCGAGACTTCGCTTGTGAGCAGGTCGCGGATCGAGCGGACCAAAAGATCGGACTCGGTGTAGAGCAGACGGGGGCGGTTGCCGCCTTTGCGCCGGGTTTCCATGTCTTTCCAGAGCCGGGCGAGGTAGGAGAGGTCTCGTTTGAGTTCGGCTTTGGTGCGATCGAACCCGGCGGTGCGGAGGATGAACCCGAACTCTTCGGGGAGATCGAGCTGGGAGAGGATCTGCTTGGCAGCCTTGCGTTTGTCTTCGTCTTCTTCTTTGCGTGAGACGCCGACTTTGTCCATGCCGGGCATCATGACGAGGAATCGCCCCGGGATCGAGAGGTAGCTTGTCAGGGTTGGGCCTTTGGTGCCCACGCCTTCTTTGAGGACCTGCACGGTGATCTCTTGCCCTCGCTTGAGGCAGTCTTGGACGGGCGGACGGCTCTTGCGTGGGGTCTTCTTGCCGACGCGTTCGGTTTTATCGTCGCCTTTGGCGAAGTACTGCGGGTGCAGGTCCGAGATATGGAGGAACCCGTTTTCCTCGGTGCCAAAGTCAACGAACACGGCTTGGATGGAGGGCTCGATGTTGGTGACGCGCCCGACATAGATGTTGCCGACGCGTGAGACGCGATCGGTGGGCTCGACCATGAGTTCTTCGAGCTTGCCATCTTCGAGCATGGCGATTCGGCACTCTTCGCCGGGCACATAGTTGATAATCATCTCGGCTTGAACAGCGGGTTTGTCGGCTTTGGAGCGTGAAGAACGCGATGACTCGGATGAACCTGACGAGCTCGATCGGCTGGCGATTTTTTTGGTTGTTTTCTTCGATGTAGATCTTTTGGTGGTCTTCTTTGAGCGTGAAGATCGGCGTCGTGCGGGCTGCTCGTCCGTGTCTGTGTCTTCGGACAACTCGGGTTCTGCCTCGTTCACCGACTCATCGTCAGAACTATCGGCTGGCTCTTGCGCAATCTGGTCTGCTGCTTCGCTTTGCGTTTCGAGCGTTGTCTCCATCTCAGAATCGGACTCGGATTCAGCTTTTTTGCGTGAAGTTTTTTTGGCCGCCTTTTTGGCGACCCGCTTGGAAGTCTTCTTTTTGGTGGTCTTCTTTGAAGCCGCCTTTTTGGTGGTCTTCTTTTTCGTTGTTTTCTTGGTGGTCTTCTTGGTGGTTTTGGAGGTGGTTTCTGGTGTTGTTTCTTGTTGGGGTTCGTTGGATTGGTTGTCGTCGTTGGTTGGGAAATCTGTCATTGGTATCGTGACCTTGATTGGTCAGTGAGCGTGGTTGGTGGCGCATTGGAACAGAGGCACCGGCGCAGCGTTGCGTCGGGGCTCGGTGTTTGGGTTCCTGGAAGTTGCGTGGTGCCTGTGCACTCGTTGCTCACTGAAAGTGTGGCAGCAGCCGACTCGATCATCTCGGGCGCACCTGATTCCCAACGGATCGGAAACGGGCGGGCGGTGCTCGTTGGCGGGGCGGGGTTGATCGTGGGATCAATCGCAACACGCTTCGAGCGGACCGGGATGACTCGGCGGCCTGTCGAGCACTCAGTGTTGAGCGATCGACGGCTGCGTCGTTGTTCGTGGCCGAGGATCAATCTTTGGGCTCCGGTGCGATCTGAAACAGACGCTGGCGAAGGCTCGCGAGATTGAGTTAGCTGACGGGACGCCCGTCAAATACCTCGGGGACAAGTTTTCTGAGCCTCGACCGCACATAACTGGCGGCTTCGGCTTCGGAATCGAAACTGATCGCTTTTTGAGCAATCCGTTCGCATTTGGCGACGGTGAGGCTGCGGATGGTCTTTTTGAGCATCGGCAACGAGGAGCCCGTCGCGGAGATGGTACGCACGCCGAGCCCTAACAGCAATGCGGCAAAGGCAGGATCGGCAGCGGACTGCCCGCAGCACGAAACCGGGATCTCATGGCGACGCCCGGCCCGGGTGACATCGCGGATGAGTTTGAGCACCGCAGGGTGGATCGGGGTATATAAAGACGCGACCCGTTCATTTGTTCGGTCTACAGCAAGGGTGTACTGCACAAGATCATTGGTTCCGATGGAAAAAAAGTCGACTTCCCGGGCAAATGCCCCCGCCATCAGGGCGGCGGCTGGGACTTCGACCATCATCCCTATATCAATCTCCTTATCGTACGCAACCCCTTGCTCATCAAGCTCTTCCATCTCTTCACGGATGAAATATTTCCCGGATCGGTACTCGGCGATGTTGGTGATGAGCGGGAACATGACCTTTACGGGGCCGTGGGCGCTTGCGCGGAGGATGGCACGGAGTTGGGTGCGGAATGATTCAAGATTCTGGAGCGAATACCGGATGGATCGCAGCCCCAAGAACGGGTTTCGCTCGGGGTTTTCTTCTTGGGCCTGGGTGTATTTGTCGGCTCCGAGGTCGATGGTGCGGATGGTGAGGGGCTTGCCTTCGAGCAGTTGAACACACTTGGCGTAGGCCTGGTAGTGGTCTTCTTCGGTGGGTTTGTGCTGGCGGGTGAGGTAGAGGAACTCGGTGCGGTAGAGCCCGACGCCGACGCCTCCGTTCTGTTCGATGTTTTCAACCTCTTCGGGGAACTCGATGTTCCCTACAAGCGCGATATGGACACCATCGGCGGTGATGGCGGGGAGTTTGGCGTGTTCGTGAAGCGAGAGGGAGACCTGGCGAGCGCTGAGCTGGGCCTGGTGATACTGCTCGATGGTATCCTCGTCGGGATCGAGGATGATGATGCCTTTTTCGCCATCGACGATCACGCGTTGCCCGTCTGAAACATGAGCAAGGAGCCCCCTGATCCCCACCACCGCGGGGAGATTCAGGGCCCCGGCGACGATCGCAGTGTGGCTTGTTGGGCCGCCGAGGGCTGTGAGAAAGGCGCTGACCTTGGTGCGATCAAACCGAGCGGTCTGCGAGGGGGTGAGATCGCGGGCAGCGATCACGGTGCCTTCTTCAAGGTTGGTGATCGAGATTTTTTTCTTCGTATCGAGGTCTTTGAGCAGGCGGGTGGCCAAATCACGCAGGTCGTCGACCTTTGACTGGAAGGTGGAATCGGGGTGATTGGCGAACTTTTTGGCGATGGCAGCGAAGGTCGATGAGATGGCGTATTCGACATTGATCTGCTCGTTTTCGATCATGGATTTGATCGGATTGAGCACGGAGGGGTCGTTGAGGACGCCGATGTGGAAGAGGAAGATTTTGGCTGCCTCTTTGCCCATCTCGTGGGCTGCGGTGGTGTGAAGCTCGTCGAGTTCGCTGATCGAGGCCATTCTGGCGAACTCGAAGCGTTCGAGCTCGGCGGGGACATCAGCGGGGTCGATGCCCCGGCGGATCACGCGCAGGGTCGCATCATCCTCGATGACAAAGATCCGCCCGACCACAATGCCAGCGGAAACCGGGATGCCTCGCAGCGTCTGCATGGTTGCTCCTGCTCTCGAACGACCCCCACGCCGACGGTGGGTATACCCCCTATCTTAGCAAGACCCGTGCTTGATCTCTTCTGAAACGAGGGGCTTGTAAGCGTGTGAGAGGGTTGAACTAGGATTCTGGAGGTTTTTGGTGTATAATGTGTGCACTGGCATTCACTGTCCGGACTCGATCAATGGATCGAGCGACGCGGACACGATGCACGAACCGATCTTCAGATTTCGATGTGTGTTATGCACGGGGTCTGTGGTGGAACAAGAAAACACATGTCTACAACCACGCTGACCGGCATATTGGAATGGCCCAAGCGTTCTGAGGGGCGAATCCGACAGGTATCGGATACAACCTCCAAAACGCTTCAAGCTTCAGACGACCCCTTTGTCCCCGTTCATTTTGGCGACGAGTTGCCTCTGCGCGATGGATTGCGCGTTGAGGTCGAGGTCATCGAGAAAAAGCCCAGACGAAGACGCCGGGGCAAGGGCCCATCGGGGCCTCGCAAGCCTCGCCCGGTGGTCGAGCGGTTTATCGAAATCGAGGGGATGTCGCCTGAGGATTTCGCATCGCGCAAGCAGTTCTCCGACCTGACCAGCATCGACCCGGCTCCAAGGCTCACGCTTGAGTATCCTGGATGCCCGCCGGTCTGTCGATTGATTGATCTCTTCTGCCCGATCGGGCGCGGGCAGCGCGGGCTGATTGTGTCGCCTCCCAAAGCGGGCAAGACGACGCTGCTCAAGGACATCACCACTTCTGTGCTCATGAATCATCCTGATGTGCATGTGATGGCATTGCTGGTTGATGAACGCCCAGAAGAGGTGACGGATTTCCTCCGCACCTTCCATGGCAACGTGGCCCAGCGGGACGGCGATGAGGCTTGGGATAAGCCTTGGGATCGTGAGCAGATCGAACTCTTCGCATCGAGCAATGACCATGATATTGCGCGCCACATCGAGCTCTCGATCTCGACAATTGATCGGGCCAAGGCGATGGTCGAAGCGGGCAAGCATGTGTTTATCGTGCTCGATTCGCTTACTCGGATCGGACGCGCGTTCAACCGCTCGAACAAGCACGCGAGTTCGGGGCGGACGATGTCGGGCGGGATTGATTCACGGGCACTCGAAATCCCCAAGCAGATCTTCGGGGCTGCGCGCAACACCGAAGAGGGCGGGTCGCTCACGATCATCGCGACTTGCCTGGTCGATACCGGCAGCCAGGGCGATCAGGTAATCTTTGAAGAGTTCAAGGGCACGGGGAATATGGAGTTGATTCTTGATCGCAAGATCGCCGAGAAGCGGCTGTTCCCGGCGATCAACCTCGCAGCCAGCGGCACGCGCAAAGAAGATTTGCTCATCGAAGACAAACCTCTCCAGACGATCACGGCCCTTCGTCGGCGGATGCTCAATATGCCCCCGCCTCAGCAGGTCGAGCAGTTGCTCGCCGCGTTGGCACGATTTGAGACCAATGAGCAGCTTGTGGGTTCGTGAGCACAGCCTATAAAAGACCGGTTTTTTCGCTGTTTATTCGGACCGCATGATCCGCTTTCGGGTGGTCATCGGGGCGAAATGTTGTATACTTGATGCTCGAAGCGATGTTTTTTTCGCTGACGCACAAGGATTCTTCAAATGAAAAACCGATTCTTCTTTGCTCTGCTCGCGCTGTGCTCTGCATCTCTATCGAATGCGCTGGCAACAGATGACACGAACGATGACCAAGAGGGTGGGCAGACGATTGGGCTTTGGGAGCCCTTTGCGCCGGCGGTGAATCCGGTGACGGAAGAAAAGCGGGTGCTCGGGAAGATGCTCTTCTGGGATGAGCAACTCTCGACTGATAGCACGATGGCGTGTGGGACTTGTCATATCCCATCACAAGGCGGCGTTGATCCGCGATCGGCGATCAATCCGGCGTTTGATGGAATCTTCGGGACCGTCGACGATGTGGACGGCTCGGCGGGGGTGATTCTGACGGATGCAGCTGGGAACTATGTGCGCTCGGATTTGTATGACCTGCTCACGCAGGTGACGGGTCGGCGGGTGATGAATAATCATGTGGCGATGTATGTCGCGAATCTGTTCTGGGATGGGCGGGCTGAGGGGGCGTTTGTTGATCCGCTCACCGGGCAGACGGTTTCGCTCTCGGCGAGCATCGCTTTGGAGATTCAATCGCTCGGGCCGATCATGAGTGATGTGGAGATGTCGCACCAGGCGCGGGACTGGGGATCGGTGACGACCAAAATTGCCAATGCCAGGCCTTTGGCGATGGCTTCGGATCTGCCCAACGATGTGGCCGATGCGTTGGCTCTCAACGACACCTACCCGGCGTTGTTCGAGCTGGCGTTTGGTGATCCTGAGGTCACGCCGGTACGGATCGCGTTTGCGATTGCAACTTATGAGCGGACCTTGGTGCCTGACGAGTCGCCTTGGGATTTGTGGAATGCGGGGGATTCTTCGGCGATGACCCCGATGCAGCAGCAGGGATGGACGCTTTATCGCAACTCGGCGTGCAATAACTGCCATGTCGCGCCGTTGTTTACCACTAATAACTTTGTGGTCGAAGGCGTGCGCCCGATCCTCGAAGACCTTGGTCGCGGCGGGGTGACGGGGGTGAGCTTTGAGGATGGTGCGTTCCGGATGAGCACGCTTCGCAATGTGGGGCTTCGGGATCGGTTCATGCACACGGGGATGATCGAGACGATGGACGATGTGTTCGATTTTTATGCCCATCGCAATGGCTTTGTGCCCTTCCCTGAGAATCTCGACTTTCGGCTTCGCGATCCGATTGTGTTCTCGGCTCAGGATGAAGTGATTGTGAAGAACTTCGTCAACACCGCGCTGACTGATCCGCGTGTGGCCAATGAGACCTTCCCGTTCGATCGCCCGACGCTTCATTCTGAATCAACGCCCAATCCGATGCTCATCGAAACGGGCAGCATGGGCACCGGGGGGTATGTGCCTGAGATGATCGCGGCGGTGCCTCCGAATATCGGGAATCTGGAGTTCAAGATCGGGCTCGACTATGCGCTCGGCGGAGCGCAGGCGTGGGTGGCGATTTCGACGAGTGCGCCCGTTGGCGGGGTGGTCGCCCAAGACGAGCTCCTCGGGCCGATCGTGCTCAATGGGATGGGCTCGGGTGATGGGTACGGAACGATGATGTATCCGATTGATGATCCGGCGATGGATGGGCAGACATTCTATATGCAGTGGATCATTGCTGATTCAAACGCTGCGGGCGGGTTTGCTCTTTCGCGGGTCGCTGCGGCGACGCCGTTCTGTACGAAGATCGCAGCGTGTGCCCCCGGGTGTGCTGCGGATCTGACGGGTGATGGGGAACTCAACTTCTTTGATATCTCGGCGTTCCTCGCAGCGTTTGGTGCGATGGATGCTCAGGCGGACTTCGATGGCAACGGGGAGTTCAACTTCTTCGATATATCGGCGTTCCTGATCGCGTTGAGTTCTGGGTGCCCGTGAATCTGAATCTCTGGGCGATCGTCCGATAGAAACGGTGATTTTGAATGCCGAAGAGCGGGTGTATTGTATGGTTGTGCCGGGTTTTGCTTGGTGATTCGATGATTTGTGGTACACTCGGATCAGAACGAATACCTATCCGCTGATGGTCGAACCCGGTCCGCGTGTTTTTATGGAGGATTTACCGATGCGTCATCGAAACTTTTTCACCCGATTCTCTGCCCACATGGGTGCGGCTTTGTTGGCTTTGGTCGGGCAGGCTGTGCTTGCTGATACGGATGAGATCATCGTTCAGAATGATTCATTTACCGATGGCGGGACGGTGGCGATCTGCCCGTGCTTCGCTGCCGGCGAAGAGGCAGCTGTGTGGCTCACGAGCCCGTGCGATGGGAACATTGTCGGGATCCAAATCTTCTGGAAATCAATCCTGGGCGGCGCACAGGTGACACTCGAAGATTCGTTGATTGTCTACGAAGCGGGCAACTTTCCGAATCCGGGCGCGATCAAGGATTCGTTCGATGCGCCGGTGATGACTGATGGTTTTCTCAATGAGTTCCGGTATCAAGATGAGAACCAGACGATCCCGATCTCGGTGCCCGTCTCGGCGGGTGAGGAGTTTGTGCTCTCGCTCAAGTTTGCCAACTCGAACTTCACCGATCAGTTCTTGCCTTCGATTGTTTCGGATGCACAAGGGTGCCAGAGCGGGAAAAACACGGTCAAGGTCAATGGGTCAACCTGGACCGATGCGTGTGCGCTCGGTGTATCGGGCGATTGGGTGATCCGTGCGGTGATCGAATGCACCGGCGAGCCCACCGGGGCGGCGTGCCTGCCCGATGGGACCTGTGAGGAAGGATTGACCGAAGCAGACACGATTGCGCTCGGTGGATTCTGGAATGGAGCGGGCACCGGGTGCGGCGATGTGCTCTGCCTTGGCGCGTGTTTTATTCCCGCGACCGAGCAGTGTGTGCAGTTTGATAAAGCGACCTGTGATATCGTCGGCGGGGTCTGGAATGGGCCGGGCTCAACCGAATGCCCGCCGCTCTGTCAGGCGGATGTCAATGGCGATGGCACGCTCAACTTCTTCGATGTTTCGGCGTTCCTCACCGCGTTCAATCTCAATGATCCGGTCGCGGATTTCAACGGCGACAAGACCTTCAACTTCTTTGATGTCTCGGCGTTCCTTCAGGCATTCAGTGCGGGGTGTCCATAATCATCAAAAACCAACCCGTTCTCTAGGTTTGTTTGGGTGAATTTTGCGTCTTGATGATGCAGAAATAGGATTCTGAGCAACCAGGGGCATGGATAAGACGAATAATCATCTACCGGGTATTCACCCGTATCAACCGCGTTTTTTTCGTATCAAGACGGGCAGGGATCGCCTGAACTATCGCTGACAGAATCTGATCGAAGGATCAGGGAGAGAATCAACATGAATCGTTTACTTTGTGCGTGCCTGTTGGCCGCGACCGGATCGGCTGCCAGTGCGCAGCTTACTACTCAAGAAGTTGCCAACGGCATCGACCGCCCGGTGTTCGTCACCCACGCGGGCGATGGGTCGGGGCGCTTGTTTGTCCTCGAACAAGAAGGCGCGATCCGCATCATTGATGCGGGCGGCAACCTGCTCCCGACGCCTTTCCTTGATATTGATGGCACCGTCCGGGGCGGCGACTCGGGCGGTGATGAACGCGGGCTCCTCGGGCTCGCCTTCCATCCAGACTACGAAAACAACGGCAAGTTCTATGTGAACTACACCGGCGCTGGCAATGACACGCGCATCGCAGAATATCAGGTCTCGGCGGGCGATGACAACATCGCTGATCCGGGGACTGCACGGATCATCATGTTCTACGACCAGCCGTTCTCAAATCATAATGGTGGCTGGCTGAGCTTTGGAGATGACGGATACCTCTACATCGCAGCGGGCGATGGTGGTTCGGGCAATGACCCGGGCAACCGGGCCGCTCGGCTCACCCAGTTCCTCGGCAAGATCCACCGCATCAATGTCGATGGCGGCGATGACTTCCCGGGTGATGCAAACCAAAACTATGAAATCCCCGCCGACAACCCGTTCGTGGGCACACCCAACGCGGTTGAATCGATCTGGCACTACGGGCTTCGCAATCCTTGGCGCTCGAGCTTCGATCGTGGAACCGGTGATCTGTGGATCGCTGATGTTGGACAGAACGGGTGGGAAGAAATCAATCACGATATCGGCAATGCTGGGGGATTGAACTACGGGTGGCGCTGCCGCGAGGGTTTCCAATCCACCGGGCTCTCCTGCGGGACCACCAACTGGACCGATCCGGTCTTCGATTACCCGCTGACGGGGGGCAACTGCGCCATCATCGGCGGGTATGTCTATCGCGGGTGTGAACTCGGCGAAGCCTATCAAGGTCAATACTTCTTCGGCGATTACTGTGGCGGCTCGGTCTGGACACTCGATCCGACCGACCACTCACGCACCACCGAGTTCAACTTCGGGTTCGGGCTCTCGTCTTGGGGGCAGGACGAAGCGGGCGAGCTCTACATCAGTGACCTCTTCTCTGGGCAGGTGTTCAAGGTCGTCAACCCGTCGGCTCCCGACGATGACAACAACGGCGTCCCCGATGCCTGCGAGAGTGCCTGTGCGCCTGATATCAACGGCGACGGCGATCTCAACTTTTTCGATATCTCTGCATTCCTGAGCGCGTTTGCCGCACAGGATCCGAGCGCGGATTTTACCGGGGACGGGATGTTCAACTTCTTTGACATCTCGGCGTTCCTCTCCGCGTTTAGCAAGGGATGCCCATAATCGGCGCACCGATGACTCAAATACACCTGGGCCCGATCAGGAAACGGATCGGGCCCGGCTTCCACTCGTGAAATAATTTCAAAGAACAGACCAGACAACTGAAAAGGGGTTTTCAAATGATGAACGCATCACACACTTTGGCGTGGGCAGTCGCTGGGGCATTGGGCACTTGCTCGATCGCGGCACCGATTGATCTGACGATTGACCCGGCTCAATCCAACATAAATCTCACGATCACGGTCGATATCTCGATCGCTGACGATACGGATTCGGCAACAAGCTCGCTCTCGGGCAATATCGAGATCGAACTCGACAACACCGGCAACCCAACCCAGATCACACTCTACGACATGATGGTCATTATGAATCAGCCGATGAACTTTGACTGGTCGTTCGGGTTCTTTGGCTCGGCGGATGCAGCGATGACCAATGGCAACCTGTCCTACGCCATGCCAGGAGTCCCCACCGGGCCGGTGCCGGTGAATGGTGGAAGCTTTGCTTTCCCGGCTGTGCCGATCATTCTGGGGGGGCAACTCGCGGTGAACTATGACCTTTTCGGCGCTGGCAGCGGCTCGGAGGTCGTGAACCTGAGCGATCAGGGCCCATCGAACTCTGCGTTCGCTGGCGATCTTGTCGTGAGTGGTGAAACCATCACGCTGACTTCCACCTTGCCGATGAACACCACCCAGCCTTTGGTTGATGGCAATGGCAACCAGATCGGGACGGTCACCACGGTCGGCTCGGCGACGATTGTTGCAACCGGCACCGCTCCATCGTGTCAGGCAGACATGACCGGCGATGGAGAACTCAACTTCTTCGATGTCAGCGCGTTCTTGAGCGCATTCGCAGCGATGAACCCGGCAGCCGACTTCACCGGCGACGGCGAGTTCAACTTCTTCGATGTCTCGGCCTTCCTCAGCGCATTCGCTGCCGGATGCCCATAACTCATACACGAAAGATTCAACAATGACCAACCAATCACCCCGCCTGCTGAGCCTCGCTGCCCTCGCCCCGATCATGCTTGCCTGCGGCTCGGCGAGCGCACAGAGCTACGAAGTCTCGATTGATTCCAAAGCCAGCAACGCCAACCTCGATTCAACCGTGATCTTTGACGCTTCAGGCATACTCATCGGCGACTATGACGCCGACACCAACCCCACAGGCACGCAGACACGAGCCGGTTTCTTTGGAGGCTCGGGCAACCAGCCCATCGACACTTCGGTCTCGTTTGATGCCGACACGGTGCTTGACACATTGCCCGCGGGTGACTTTGTCGCGACGCCTGATTTCGATGGGCTGACGATCGAGATTGAAGATTTCGTCCTTGACCTGCTCAACGGGCAACCCGGGGGCACCGATCTGGCGATCACCATGCTCTACGACACTTTTCATACCGTGAGCCCATCGTTTGTCTATCCCGGAGGCGTGCCCATCACGCTCCCGATCGGGCAGGTCGGAGGCATCACCGAGGCGAGCCTCACACAGGCTGGGCCGAGCGCGGGAACACTTTTGCCCACCGATCAGGATGATGTGTATGACCTGCTCGCGGTGGTACCCGCGCTGCTCGATCTCTCGGTCTCGCAATCACTGCCCGGCTCAGACCCTGCCGAGACCCCGATCTCGGTCCCGATCGCCCTGCCGATCGCGGGCACACTCGAAGTGCTCGGCGATGGCTCGATCGTCATCACGATCGAGATCAACCCGGATCCCGTCTCGACGCTCGTCCCGATCGAGGGGATTGATCTCCCTGAGATTCCCTTCGGGCTCCCGACCTTTGGCGCGGAGACCGCTTCGGTGCTCTTCACGCTCTCGCCTGAATCTGTCGGGATTGATGCCCTGCTGAGCATGAACCTGTTTGCAGTCGGCAACAAAGACGCATGCCCGGCGGACCTGACCGGCGATGGGAACCTCAACTTCTTTGATGTCAGCGCGTTCCTCAGCGCGTTCGCTGCGATGGATCCGATCGCTGACTTCACCGGCGATGGCGAGTTCAACTTCTTCGATGTCTCCGCATTCCTCAGCGCATTCGCTGATGGATGCCCGTAAACATTGAAGAAAACCCGAACGCCCGATAACGCTGCCTGCTGAACTGATCTTTGTGTGAAAACCACGAAAACATCGGTTCACGGGCGGTTTTTTTTATTTCATACTTCGTTATCCGTGATACGATATTGATCCGGTTTCACGCCCGGACTCGGCAGAACACAACCACACTCAGAAGAGGGATTCACCATGTTTCGTCCAACGATCTACTCAGCATGCACACTCATCGCGCTCACAGGCACCTCGGCGGGTGCTCAAGTCATTGATTGGATCGCACCGATCGACGGCAACTGGAACAACTCGGCCAACTGGACCGGCGCGAACATCCCCAACGCCATCGGCGAGGACGCAATCCTCGGGCTTGTCGGTGCCTACACCGTTTCGATGACCAACAACTTCACCATCGGGTCATTGACACTCACCAACCCATTGGCCAATCTCGAAATCGGCAACAGCCGAACCCTGACACTCGCGGGGGATCTGACCAATGACGGTGCGATCGTCATCAACTTCCCCACCACCATCTTCAACACCCACCTGAGCTTTGGTGCAGACGCAACCATCTCGGGCGCAGGCTCGATTCGGCTCATCGCCCAGAGCGACCCGGCAGATGCTCAGATTCTCGCCAACGCCTTCACCATCACCCACGCGCTCGGGCACACCATCCGCGGGTCAGGGCAACTCGCAGGCAACATGCTCAACTCCGGGAACATCATCGCTGATGACCCCGGAGGCGCAGGGCTCAGGCTTGTGGGCACGCTCACCCAAGACGCAACGGGTTCCATCACCGCCGACGCGGGCACTATGCTGTTGGGCAATGGCTCGACCACCACCGGCGGCACCATGAACACCGCCAACGGCGGGGTGATCGAACTCCAAAACAACGCGACCATCGGCAACATCACCAACAACGGACAGCTCAACATCCCCGGGCAGACATGGTTCTTGGGGATCAATAGCACCATCACCAACAATGGTGATATCTTCATCAACTCCAACAACAACATCTTCAACGGGCATATCCGCTTCGATGCCAACGCAGCGATCAATGGCTCGGGCACCGTGACGATGGTCAGCCTGGGTGATCTGGCAGATGCGCAGATCCTCACCGCAGCCGGGATTGTGGGGACCATCGGCACCAACCAGACCGTCCAAGGCAGCGGGCTCATCACCGGGGCGAGCGCGGGCACCATCGTCAACAATGGCACGATCAACGGCAACGACCCGGCGGTCGGGCTCGCAATCGCAGGAAACCACGATGGGTCGGGCGGCGGGGTCTACCGGGCGGACGATGGGGCAATCATTCTGAGCAACGGGCTCGTCCTCGATGGCGGCACCTTCGACTCCTCAGGCGTCGGAATCGTCGATAAAACCACTAACGGCGTCTCCACGCTCTCGAATGTCATCAACCTCGGACAGATGGGCATCCGTGGACAGGGCGGAGCGATTGGGCTCGTGGGCCTGATGACCAACGACGGCACACTCACCATCAACTCCAACGACAACATTTTCAATGCCCACCTCCGCTTTGATGCAACAACGACCATCGACGGCTCGGGCACTGTCCGCATGGTGAGCATGGGCGATCTCGGTGATGCACAACTCTTCACCAACGGCCCGTTCATCGGCACCATCGGATCAGATCAGACCGTCGCGGGCAGTGGCATTATCGACGGACGATCAGGAGGCACCATCGTCAACAATGGCACGATCAACGGCGATCATGCAGCAGTCGATCCAGACCCCGCGATCGCGCTCGATCTTCGCGGCAATCACGATGGCTCGGGTGGCGGAATGTATCGCTCGGATGATGGCATTCTCTCGCTTGGAAATGGGCTCGTCCTCGATGGCGGCACCTTTGATTCCTCGGGCGTGGGCATCATCGACATGACCACCAACGGCGTCGCCACACTCTCAAACATCACCAACCTTGGACAGATGGGTATCCGCGGACAGGGCGGCACGGTCTCGCTCGTCGGGCCGATGACCAACGATGGAACTTTGACCATCAACTCAAACAACAATATTTTCAACGCCCACCTTCGCTTTGATGCTGACACAGCCATCGATGGCAACGGCACCATCCGAATGAGGGTGGCCAATGGCGATTCGGGTGATGCCCAGTTCTACACCAATGGTGTGTTCGCAGGCACCATCGGGACAAATCAGATGGTGGCGGGCAGCGGACGCATTGACGGACGCAACGGGGGCACCATTGTCAACCACGGCATGATCAGCGGCGACGACCCGCTCTATGCACTCGAGCTCCGAGGAAATCACTTCGGCGACTCGATCGGTATCTATAACGCCAACGATGGAGTGCTCGCTTTGATCGGCGGGCTGGTGCTCGACTCTGGGTTTATCACCTCTTCGGGCACGGGGATCGTGGACATGACCGCCGCCGGCACCGCGACACTCTCGAACATGACCAATACCGGGACACTTGGTATCCGCGGGCAGGGCGGGGTTGTTGCGCTCGCTGGGCCTATGACCAACAACGGGCTCATCAAGATCAACTCTGACGGAGCGATCTTCAACGCCCATATCCGGTTCGCGGCTGAGACGATCATCGACGGCACCGGCACCATCGACATGCTGGTCCCCGGCGATTTCGGTGACGCGCAAATCCTCAACGACCAAGGATTCGTCGGCACCATCGGCAGCGGCCAAACAATCACCGGCAGCGGGCGATTACAAGGCGAAATGAACATGAACGGCACGCTCGATCCAGGCTCGACCTTCCGCCGATTTGATATCGATACACTTCACCTCTCACCAAGTTCGGGCTTTGTCGCTGATCTCGGCGGGCTACTCGCTGGCGAGTTCGACCGCTTACTACTCGGCGGGGCCGACACGATTGATCTTGACGGCACGCTCACGGTGAATCTTGACGCGGGCTACACGCCCGTCTTTGGCGATTCATGGGACATCATCTCCAACGGCACCATCAACAACGAGTTTGCAACGGTCAATGTGCCCAACGCCCCGCTCGGACAGGTCTACCGTGTGATCTATGAATCGAACCGTGTGTTCGTTGTTCTGACCTGCGATGCCGACTTCACCGGCGACAATGTGCTCAACTTCTTCGATGTCTCCAAGTTCCTGAGCTTCTTTAGCGCGATGGACCCACGGGCCGACATCAATGGCGACGGCAACTTCAACTTCTTTGATATCTCCGCATTCCTCCAGATTTTCAGTTCAAACTGCGGCTAAGCCGCCCGAATGCTGACCAATCATGCGTTCCAATCACCGGGGAAACCCGGTTTTTTTATGTGCCCACCAAAGAGTGGGGGCAAAATTCGAGGGCTTTGCGGGAAGATAAACATGCACAGGCGCGTTGTTCACCATACTCCACCCACGAAACCAAGAGGAAACACCAACCATGAAACCAACTCAGCTCACACCACTGGCTCTGATCGCACTCGCCGGCACGCACGCGCTCGCAGCCGACCGTGACATCCAGTTTGCCAACATCCTGACGGATGTCCATGTCTTCATGCTCACCAATATGGGCACCGAGACCATCGCGCTCGATGGGTGGCGGTTCTGCACCCAGAACTCCTCACAGATCCGGGTCTACTCCTCCCCATCCGGGCTCGACGGCATCTCGATCGCTCCAAACACCTCGATCACCATCCATCTCAACAATGACGCGAGCGCGGCAGTCCCCACCCAGCACAACGCTTCGGATGTTGGGCTGTTCGCCGACTTCGAACTCGAAGCCTACGCCCTGGCCCTCTACCACCACAACCCTGATGGATCAATCCCGTTCCATGACGGCACCTTTATGGTTGATTATCTCCAATGGAGCATCGGCGGAGTGGACAACGACACCGCTGATGAGCGGGCCGACGAGGCAGAGGACGGCGGGCTCTGGGTTGATCAATCAGAATGGATATCCGTCCGCAACGACACGCTCTTGATCGAACTGACCGATCCATCGGGTGCCGAACTCCACAACCCGGACAACTACAACATCATCGTGAACTGCCCGGCGGATATCACCGACGACGGCGCGCTCAACTTCTTTGATGTGAGCGCGTTCTTGAGCGCATTTAGCGCGATGGACCCGGCTGCCGACTTCACCGGCGACGGGCAGTTCAACTTCTTCGATGTCTCCGCATTCTTAAGCCTGTTTGCTGCCGGGTGCCCGTAATCAATGATTTACAATACCCAACGCATCGCAAACATCTTCGTCCTATAACCATATTCGTGTGCATGATCGGACGGCGGGTCAAACATCCGAGCACAAAGGGGAAATAACACCTGAATATCAGCATTTTCGAGGAAGTTCTTGCAACTCAATGCCGAATCGATAAGAATCTAATCCTGAGGGCGTGATTCCACGCCTATCGACTGGATTGAATCAATCTTGATCAGTACTGACTGGCCTCTCTCGGGCTTGTCATGCCCTGCTCATCTATCGGCGGAGAGATTGTTATGCACGACCGTTCTCGTATCAGCACCATCAAAGCCCATTTGGCATGTGGACTCGTTTTCTTTGGAATTTCTGTTGGAACTGCCCTCGCAGGGCCAACCCAGACACAGGTCCCCACCACCCTCAATGACTACCGGATGCCCGGGACTCAGCCCAACATGCTGATCGATCCGATTGTCGGGGCGGACACCTGCGCGAGCTGTCACGGGTTCTTCGATGATGCCCATGATCCATACTCGACATGGTCATCATCCATGATGGGCCAGTCTCAACGCGATCCGTTGTTCCTCGCTGCGTTGACGATTGCGAATCAGGACGCCGCCTTCGCGGGCGATCTATGCCTGCGTTGCCATACCCCGGGCGGATGGCTCGAAGGGCGATCAACCCCGACCGATGGCTCTGCGCTCAACGATCAGGATTTACAAGGTGTTTCGTGCAATGTCTGCCATCGCATGGTCGATCCGGTCTATCAGGTGGGCGTCTCGCCTGTGGTTGACTTTGACCTCCTTGATGATCTGGGTACAGACCTGCCCACCGCGGATCAATCGCACTCAGGCTCGTTTGTGTTCGACACACTCGATCGCCGACGCGGCCCGCAAGATCAAGGCCCAGACTTCTTCTACCACGCATGGGAACAATCACCTTTCCATCAGTCATCGAGCCTGTGCAAAACCTGCCATGATGTCTCCAACCCGGTCTTCATCAAACAAGGCGACGGCTCGTACTCGCTCGATCCAAAGACTGATCTCGGCAATCAGCACCCGACCAACAATGTCAACGACACCTTCCCCATCGAACGGACCTACTCCGAATGGTTGATGAGTGACTTTGCTCAGGGCCCAATCGCCATCGGCGATCGGTACGAAACCACGCTCACCGCAGTTTCGAGCTGTCAGGATTGTCATATGCCCGAAGCCGATGTCCAGGCGTGCCGGTTTGAGCCGAGCATGCCCGAGCACTCCACCCATTCGTTCAATGGCGGGAACAACTGGGTGCTCAACGCGGTCCGCAATCTCAATCCAAACGACTTTGTCACCGGGCTCCAGCCCAATCTCGTTGCCCAGTCGATCGAACGGGCGGAGGAGATGCTCCGTGATGCTTCGGATATGGAGCTCTCAGAAGTCGCGGGCAGCCTCAATGTGCGGATTATCAACCAGACCGGGCACAAACTCCCCACCGGATACCCTGAAGGGCGTCGGATGTGGATCAATGTCCAGTTCCTTGATAACAAGGATGCACTGATCACCGAGCACGGCGCCTATGACCAGGCAACCGCTGTGCTCACCACCAACGACACCAAGATCTATCAGGCCAAGCTCGGGCTCGACGAAACCATCAGCGCCCTCACCGGCGTGCCCGTCGGGCCCAACTTCCACTTTGTGCTCAGCAACAAGCGGTACAAGGACAACCGGATCCCGCCTCGCGGGTTTACCAATGCCAACTTTGAATCCATCCAGGCCGAGCCCATCGCGTATTCATACAACGATGGCGACTACTGGGATGACACACAGTTCGCGATCCCCGCCGGGGCAACCAAAGCCGATGTCCGGGTGTATTACCAGTCCACCAGCAAAGAGTATGTCGAGTTCCTCCGCGATGAGAACACCACCGACACCCGTGGGCAGGATATCTATGACCAATGGGTGCTCACCGGGATGAGCCCGATCGTTGAGATGGATGTCGATACGATTGTCTTCGGGGCCTCATGCCCGGCGGACCTGACCGGCGATGGGCAACTCAACTTCTTTGATATCTCCGCGTTCCTCAGTGCCTTCGCTGCGATGGATCCGGTTGCAGACTTCACCGGCGATGGACAATATAACTTCTTCGATATCTCCGCGTTCCTCACCGCATTCAGCGCGGGATGTCCATAAGAGCACACCGATCACGCTCGAATACCACAGCACCCGTCGATGACGGGTGTTTTTTTACTTCTTTTTCGAGTTTCTTTTTGTGTTCGTTTTCTGGCTGTTTTTCTGGTCCGTTCGCCGATCGAGCGCGAGCATGAACCCGAGATTGACAAGCCGCTTGTCATCGCCCGGGCGTGAGGATTGGCAGATCTCCCAGATCCGTTCGATCAGCTCGTTGATCTCAGTGAGCGAATCGTCATCTACCCACGCCGAGGTGATCCCCGCGAGCGTGTCGCGCAAAGGCCCACGAACCTGTGCCTGGGGATCGGCGGTTGCTTGTTCGTGCAGGCGTGCGATCAGCCGACCCACCGCGTTGCCGTAGGCCTGGTGGTAGGCGATGTTTTCTGGGTCTTTGGAGTTGTGCTTGGTCGCGACCAATCGGGCGATAGGTCGATAGAGCTGCTCGTACCGCTTGCCCGCAAGCCGAACGCCTGATTCGACAATGAGTTCGGCTTCGAGGAGCATTTCGATGTGCGGATAGAGCGAGGTGCGCGACCGCCCGGTGAGCTCGGCGATGTGGGCAGCCGAGCATTCGCCCAGTGCACAGACCGCGTTGAGCACCTCCACCCGGATCGGGCTGGCAAGCACCCACATTTTTTCGGGATCAAAGATCACATGCATGTCTTTGATCTGTTTCGTTTTCCTTGGCATCGGCCCCCCGGTAGACAATCATTCTGTTTTATTCAATCGTTGACAATCAATCATCGAGCCCCACCTATGCCGGGGGGTTCCACCATAACAGGATCACACGCTGATGGATAGGCCCAAACTCAAAAACAGTCTCATAAAAAACCGTTCGTTCTGATTCAATCGTGGACATTCTAGGACTCTATTGATCGGCGGAACGATATCATTCGGCTCGGACCCAACGCACAGGGGTAGTCATGAGGGGTATCACGCAATCTGGATTGGTAAAGTGATCGGAATGCTTCGATCACTCTATTTCTGTGCGCACTATTCCAGTTGCATTCCGTGATTCTCACGGAAGATCAATCAACCCGATTCTTCGGGTAGTATGGAGATAAAAATGAGAAAGAGCACGACATGTGCCGGCATCGCTGCCCTCGCTGCGATGAGCGCCCTTGTTGCGACAAGCGCATCGGCTTCCGAACAAGCACAACCACTGCGTGATGGGCAACGACCCGTCGTCACCGAAGCGGGACCCGTCTCGCCGGTATCTGGGGAGAACACCCCGGAATCCTTCGCTGCGAGAACTTCGCAAGATGAACGCATCGCACTCCCGCATCCGCCGTTCGATCAGATCCCTTGGATGCCGATGCCTGAACCCATCGCACCCGGGATCACCACCGATTTCACCGGCGGCGAATCAACGATGACCTCATACGATGCGCTCACCGGCGAACTCGTTGAACTCCCCGCGAACCTCTCGCTGTCCAACGCAACCGGAGGCGTGAGCATCGAAGGCGATTACCCCGGGTTCGGGAATATCATCGATGACTCGATCGAAAACAACCGAGCCTTTGGTACCATGGTTCTCGCTGGCGGGCTTGACACCTGGCCTCGCTCGGGCAATGCAAAGCTCATCATGCGATTCACCGATGTCAACGGCGTCCAACGCTGGTTCGCCTGCTCGGGCTCGATGCAAGACTCAGGCGTTGTGCTCACCGCTGCACACTGTGTCTATGCACGATCGCCCAACGGCATCGTCATCAATGACTGGGCTGATTTCGTCTATGTCTACCCAGGATGGGACGGCGATTCAAACAACGGCCCATTCGGTCAGCCCGATGGCAGTGAAGTCATTCAGAACTTCGGGTACGCCTTTGGCTCGTCATTCCTCGCCGGGACCAACTACATCAACAACGGCGACTTCGATGCAGACGCCGGGCTCATCCGTATTACCCGAGGCTCAAGCCGAAGCATCGGGATGCTCACCGGGTGGTATGCATGGGCATGGGGGTTCAACTGCACCACGATCCAGTCCCGCACCTACAACAACTTCTCTTATCCATCCGAAAACTGCCCAACCCCCGGCCTCCACAACGGTCGTGATATGTACTTCTGGAGCGGCACGATTGACTCGTGCCCGGACAACCAAATGCGACTCGACACCGGGGGCAACTGCCTTGACACACTCTGGGGCGGGATGTCGGGCTCGGCGATGTACTACATCGATGACGGCACCCGACGCGCTCACGCGGTCGCCTCGACCTCCAATCGCAATGATATTGGCAACTACTGCAAACTCTGGGAAACTTTCACCACCGATATGGTTGCGTTCGAGAACGCAACCCGAGGCAACACCTTTGACCTCGAAGCACTCCAGTTCCGCGCAGGCGGCTCGACGAGTGTCCTCCAGGGACAAGCATTCGATGCGGGCGCAACGGTCTCGATCGCGAATGCAACCAACAACAACCCGGCTGCCGGCTCGTACACGCTTCGGGTCTACCTCTCGACCAACAACAATATCTCCACAGCAGATACCTTGTTGGCGACCTGGAACTACAACACCGACTTCGCCGCGATGCAGACGAAAACCTTCAATGTTCCTGCGCCTGTGATCCCTCTTGATACGCCTCCGGGGACTTACTGGATCGGTGCGATTCTTGATAACGGGACTGACTCGGTCACGACGAACAACGACACCGACACCTGGGATGCCCAGCAGGTCACCGTCAACCTCGCACGCACCGATCTCGATGCAACACTCAGCGATGCCGTCGCAGGCACCTACTATCAGGGGGATTCGATCCTCGTCACGCACCGGACCTACAACATCGGCGAACGAATCACCGGCGATGTCCATCTCGAGTTCCGTGCATCAACCAACACCATCATCTCGGACTTCGACACACTGATGGAAGAACGCTTCTATGGGCCGCTCGCTGTCGGCAACAGCATCTGGATCGTCTCATCGGTCCAGATCCCGCTCGACCTCACGCCGGGGAACTACTACATCGGCACCATCGTCGAGGAAGACTCGGGCACCGAGAGTATCATTTCCAACAACTGGGTCTCGGACACCGACACCATCACCGTGCTTGATTGTCTGCCCGATCTCAACAATGACGGTGCTCTGAACTTCTTTGATGTCTCGGCATTCCTCAGCGCATTCAGTGCCATGGATCCGATCGCAGACTTCAACAACGATGGGCAGTTCAACTTCTTCGATGTCTCGGCATTCCTCAGCGCATTCAGTGCTGGTTGCCCATAACCCATCGAATCTCATCTCAACACTCAGCCGGGCCTTCGGGCCCGGTTTTTTTATGCCATACCATGCAAACAAATAGCAGTGTAAAGAAAAAGACAGCGGGCAATGAGGGGAGAGCAGGGAACCTTCTTCCTCTTCCCACCTCTTCCTCTTCTCTGTCTTCCCTCTCTGTGTGCTCTGCGTGCTCTGTGGTAAACTCTTCTCTCTTTCTTTCTTACACGAACACCCCTCGCGCATGAAAAACCCCGACTCCAACGAGCCGAGGCCTGGGTTGAACAAAATCAAACCACTCAGACCGCGACGCCCAAGAGTTCCATCACCTTGTTAGCGATGTCTTGAGCACTCAAGCCGCACATCTCGAGCATCTCATCAGCGGTGCGAGCACTCTTGGGGATCCGCTTGACGAACATCTGAGCGAGTTCGAACCCGTCGCCGGATTCCATCAACGCGTCGGCGATCGCCGAGCCGAGCCCGCCGCCATAGTTGTCTTCGAGGGAGATGACGAACCCGCCGTTCTCGCCGACGATGTCGAGGAGCTTGTCGGTGTCGAATGGGATCGAGTACATATCGAGCAGCGTCGCGCTCACGCCGGCCTTGTCGAGAATCTCGACAGCCTTGTTGCCCTCGTGGACCATGATCCCTGATGCCGCGAGCACGATGTCGCGGCCCTGAGCGAGTGTTTCGAACCCGCCGAGGTTGAAGACATGGTCGTCGGAGTAGAGCAGTTCGGTGTCGGCTCTGATTGTCCGCATGTAGCACATGGATTCGTACTCGGCCATCACGCCCGTCAAGGCGTAAGCGGCGTAGGCATCGGATGGCTGGAGGATGTAGCACCCGGGGTTGCCGTGGTGATCGGTCATGGTCGAGAATGAACGGAACCAAGCGACATCAGGAAGCGACATCTGGCTCGGTCCATCGGCAGCCAAAGTGATCCCGGCGTGCGAGCCCACGAGCTTGATGCTCGAGCCTGAGTTCACCGCCATCTCGATCTGGTCATAGGCACGGTTCATGAACTTGGCGAAGGTCGAGCAGAAGGGCATCTTGCCCGCGGCGCTCATGCCCGCACCGACCGAGACCATGTTCTGCTCAGCGATTTTGCATTCAACGAATCGTGATTCGAGCCCAGCGCCCTTCTTGAAGGTTTCGGCGAAGGTCGAGTTGGACACATCAGCATCGAGCACGACGACATCAGGATTGATATTGCCCAGGGCTCGCAGCGCGACGCCGTAGGCTTTGCGGGTGGCGAATCGACCCGATGCGAGCACATGGCCCATGTCCATCGCTTCCATCGCTGCGCTCAAAGGCGGCAGCTCGGAATCGTTCTCAGGCTTGGCCGGTGCTTCGGTGGGAGGCTCGATCGTGAACTCATCGGTGCCCGCGAGCGTGCTGGTGAGTTCGATACGGCGCTCGGCGAGTTCGCCCAGTGCCTTCTGGAGCGCATCGCCGGTCGCGGGCTTGCCGTGCCAACCGCCGCCTTGCATCGACGGTGCGCCCCATCCTTTGACCGTCTTGGCGACGATCGCGATGGGCTTGGCGTTTTCATCAGCTGAGATGCCGATGAACTTGTCGAACGCTGCCTTGATCTGATCAGGTGCGTGCCCATCAATCCCGATGACCTCAAACCCGTAGGCTTGGAGTTTGTGGGTCAGCACTTCTGGGCTCTGTTGACTTGAGACCCGGTCGGCCTGGCCGTACTCGTTGCAGTTGAAGATGGTGCAGACATTGCTCAGCTGATGATCGACGATGAAGTCGAGTGCTTCAGCGACCTGTCCTTCGCGTGATTCGCCGTCGCCGACGATGCAGTAGACGCGTCGATCGAGCCCGTCGATCCGTGCCGCCTTGGCGACACCGGCTGCGACACTGAGCCCCTGCCCGAGTGATCCGGTCGCTGCATCGAAGAAATCGACGCCTTCCATCGGGTTTGGATGCCCATCGAGCACCGAGTCGGCTGCCCTCAATGTGGATAAATCATCCACCGAAAGCTTGAACTTGTTTTCACCCTTGCCGACCACCACACCCAGCGAAGCCATCGCAGCGTATACCGCAGGAACCGCGTGCCCTTCAGAGAGCACCAGGCGGTCTGAGGTTGGGTAGTTTGGATAATCCGGGCTCCAACGCATCGAGGTGAACATCAGCGTGGTGACGATGTGCCCGATGCTCATGGCGCTGGTTGGATGACCAGTCCCTGAAGCGGCTGTCATTTCCAGGCTCAACCGATCAATTTCGAGTGCTTGTGCGTGCACCGCAGCTTCGTATGACATGTGTGTGTTCCTTCTTGCTGAACGAGCATGATCGTGTTCAAAACGACCAACGCCGTGACTTCTATGGATTCCCCGCGCCTCTACACGAGGAGTTTTGGAGTCCTAGAGCACGGCGCAGCGTACATTCAGATTATGCCATCATCCTAGCCGCCCTCGGAAACGATGCGAGGGTTCACAGGGTGAATCGGGCTCAATTCTTCATATGGCGCGCGATTTGCTCAGTTCATCCACAACCTATCCCCAATTAGACTTCGGTGTCCGATTCTGTATTGGCACCCAACCCACTACCGAGTGGATTTTCACCCACTCATCTACTAGATAAGCCCCCCTGATTACCCCGCATCACCCCCCAATCGCCTACCATACACACTCGAAATGAACCAAAACCAGCAGCCTCTTTCTGAATCGAAAGTCGGCGAGCATGTGGAGTTAGCGATGAAAGTCATCTGTGAACGAGCCGCCCTTCTCGAAGCGGTCAATCAAGTCTCCGGCGTGGTCGCCTCAAGATCACCACGCCCCCAGCTCACCTGCATCAAACTCGAAGCGACCAAATCCGACGAGGGTGCCGAACTCACGCTCTCGGGCACCGACGCCGAAATTTCGCTCACCGTCCGCATCGGACGCGTTGATGTCACCGAAGAAGGCAGCGCCCTGATCCCGTCGGACAAACTCCGCCAGATCATCTCCGCAGAAGACAACGAAACAACCCTCACCCTCGAAACCACAGGCGAGACCACCAAAATCAAAGGCGAAGACGCGCTCTTCTCGCTTCATGGGTTCGATCCCGCCGATTTCCCTGCATTGGCTGACTACAAAGCCATCGCGGAAGGCTCCGCCGCCTCGGCTGCGGCCAAATCGCTCTTCGCCACCCAGGCGGGCGTGATTGATTCGCTCGTCACCCGCACGCTCTTCGCAGCAGCCCGCGAGAACTCCCGGTACGCGATCAATGGCGTATTGATGGTCCGCGAGGGTAAAAAACTCGAAATGATCGCGACCGATGGGCGACGACTCGCGAAGTCCTCCGTCATGATCTCAGGCGATGGTGAAGCCAGCCAGTGCATCATCCCATCGAAGGCACTCTCGATGATCCAGAAACTCGCTGCCGACGAAAACGAGCCGGTGCATGTCGCGATTACTGATTCACAGGCGGTCTTCGCCTTTGGTGATGAGCCCGCCGATTCGCGTGCTGTCCTGACCACCAACCTCGTCGAAGGCACCTTCCCGCCTTACGAGGATGTCATCCCCCGTGATCTCGATATCAAGGTCACCTTCAACCGCGATACGCTGGCTTCAGCGGTCAAGCGGGCTGCCCTGCTCACCAACGAAGAATCCCGAGGCGTCCGCCTGGCGTTCACAGGCGAAGACAAATCCCTCGAACTCTCAAGCCGAGCACCCGAGATGGGCGAGGCGAATATCACCGTCGATCTGGCTGCCTACGACGGCAGCGACATCGAGATCGGGTTCAACCCCACCTTCATCACCGATGCGCTCAAGGTCATTCACGACCCCGAGATCATGATCGAGCTCAAAGCCCCCAACAAGCCGGGCTTATTCAAGGCGGGCAACGACTTCCTGTATGTCGTGATGCCGGTGAACCTGAGTTGAACTCAAATCGAGAGATAACCCTTGGTGAATAATCAGTTTATGAATGCCCGATCAGGCGGCGCTTGAAGGCGATGATCGGGTTTTTTCATGCCCATGCGCCCCATGCACTGATTGTGCGCCCAAAGTCGGCTCGCTTGAATCCGAAAGCCGAGCGTGGCGCACAGTGCGGAACCCTCGGTTGTGGGCGTTGTGTGATCGGGTGGGCAATGATTGAGATTCTGAAACTAATTGACGGTAATTCGATTGCCTCAAAGCCTTTACAACCGATCGGTCAAACTTCAGGCTCAGCATCGTCAATGCGGGCAAGGTGATGAGCCCGACAATCGCTGCGAGCTCGGCGGTGCTCAAAGTGCCCAGTGTTTCCGGGCGGATGACCGTGACAACGAGCACGAGCCCGAGCACGAGGCACCCTGATCCGATCGCCACCAAAAGCCCGCGCCGGATTCGGCTCGATATCGAGCGTCCCTGAGCAGCTTTGGCGTCGGATTGCCCGCACGCAGCGTGTCCATACGAATCGTGTGTGTTCAGCATCGTCCCTCGAATCTCTATCAAGGTGCATCCTTGCACCGATGCACTACTCTATCCGCTTCGGGTTGGCCGATATGGAAGATGAAAGAAGGAAATCATCAAAACAAATGTTTTCATTTTCGCATACCATTTGTGTTCAGAGCAGTAGGCGGGTATCGTCCACACCAAGAGGTTTATGTCGTTGAAAACTCCCCACACACGATCACTCCAAAGCCCACGCCTGCCCGCGATATTCGCTGCGGGCGCGCTGTGCGCCCTTCAGCCCTTCGCCCTCGCCGACCAGCCTGCAAGCACCCCACCGGCACCAATCGGGCATGGTGATCCAACGCAGCACCCCGAGGACATGACCATCTATGAGCACCGGATGATCGCCAGCGTCGCGGTCCGCCCGGTGATTCTCCAGGGCGAAGAAACGCCTTTGACCATCGAAGCTCATCAAGAAGCGGTCAACAACATCCGATCGCTCGCGGGCACCGTCTTCGACGCCGATCTGATCCAAAGCGATATCCGCAGGCTCAATCGGCTCGGCTCATTCTCGCGCGTCGAGGTCTACGCCGGGATCAACGACGACGGATCGGTCGAACTCGTCTTTGAGGTCCTCGAACGCAAGCTCGTGGTTGATGTCCAGGTCGCGGGCAATGTCGAGATCAATGACTCGGCCATCGCAGCCGTCGTCGATGTCAGCTCGGGCACCCCGATCGACCGTTTCCAGATCGACCGCTCGGCCAGACGCATCGAGGACCTCTACCGCCAGAAGGGCTACTACTACGCCCGTGTTTCGATTGATGAAGAGGAACTCGCCGACACCGGATTAGTGCTCTTTCGTATCCTCGAAGGCGAGCGGCTCAAGGTCACCGCGATCCGGTTCTCCGGGCATGAATCCTTCACCGCCAAGCAGCTCCGCCGAGAGATTGATACCAAAACCGCCTCGTTCTTCCGCAAGGGGCAGCTCGACGACGACCAACTCAATACCGATACCTCGAATCTCATCAAGTTTTATCGCGATCGTGGGTATCTCGATATCCGCACCGATCGGCTCATCCAGCCCGCGCCCAACGGGCGTGAAGCGATCATCACCTACCTGATCGAAGAAGGCCCGCTCTATACGCTGCGCTCGGTGCAGATCAATATCGAATCAGAAGACGGCAACGACCCGGTCTTTAACCAGGCCCAGATCGCCGGGCTCATGAACATCAAAGCGGGCGATGTGTATTCGGTGCGGGATCTCGATCAATCCATCAATGCGATCCGATCCGCCTACGGGCAGATGGGCTACACCGACGCGAGCGATGCCAACACCCGCCAGGTGTTCCGTATCGAGAAACGCGACCCGACCGAGCCTTTGGTTGATCTGATCGTCAATGCCAGCGAGGGCAAACGGTATCGCGCCGGCGAGATCATCATCCAGGGCAATCACCTGACACGCCAGGAAGTCATCCGACGCCATGTCGAGCTCCGCCCGATGCGCCCGCTCGACACCACCGCGATCGACCGCTCAAAGGTCCGCCTGAGCAGGCTCCGGTTGTTTAACAACCGCTCGGGCACGATCATCACCCCACAAGAGCCCGGCGTGGAGTTCTTTTCGGAGGTCTGGGACGATGAGTTCGTCCCTCGTGTGCGCAAACCCAAAGCGAGCAAGCCAAAGAAAGAACCCAATACCCGCATCACGCTCGATCCTGCGGACGAATCAAACTACCGCGATGTGCTCATCGAGATCGAAGAGACCAACACCGGCTCGTTCGATATCGGCGGGGCCGTCTCGTCGGATTCGGGCGTCGTAGGGCGCATCGCACTGACCCAGCGCAACTTTGATGTCCGCGATACCCCCGACTCGCCCGGCGAGTTCTTCGCGGGGCGCGCCTTCCGAGGCGGCGGGCAGTCCTTCAACATCTCACTCCTGCCCGGCAACCGCATCCAGACCTACTCCATCGGACTCACCGAGCCCTACCTGCTCGAATCAAACTATTCAGGCTCGGCCAACCTCTTCTTCCGCAACCGAACCTTCAACGAGTTCACCGAACAACGCCTAGGAGCCAGGCTCGGGCTCGGACGACGCTTCGGCACCCGATGGAATGGCAACCTCTCGTTCCGCGCTGAACAGATCGAACTCTCTTCAATCGACGCAAGTCGCCCGGTCGATATCTTCGCCGTCGCCGATGCCAACCTGCTCATGGGGCTCAAAGCCGGGCTCATCCGCACCACGCTCGACTCCTTCACCCGCCCGACCAAAGGCTCACGCACCAGCATCTCGATCGAACAAGTGGTCGGCGATTTCGAGTTCTCCAAGTTCGAAGCCTCCCACTCCACCTTCATCCCCATCCGCGAGGACTACCTCGGGCGTTCGACCGTGCTCAACCTCCGCTCGAGCATCGGGTACATCCCCCAAGGACGCGACAACACCCCCACCTATGAACGATTCTACATGGGCGGGCAGAGTTTCCGCGGGTTCAACTTCCGCACCGTCTCGCCCAAAGGCATCCGCAACGACAACGGCTTAGCATCTGACGACCCCGTCGGTGGCACCTGGAAGTTCTTCGCGGGCGCCGAGATCGAGCAGCCTTTGTATGAAGATATCTTCTCAGGCGTGATATTCGTCGATGCAGGCACCGTCACCTTCGATCCCGGGCTCGACGATCTGCGTGTCTCGGTTGGGTTCGGTATCCGTTTCCATGTCCCGGCCCTGAGCCCCGCGCCACTGGCGTTTGACTTCGGGTTCCCGATCTTGAGCCAAGACAGCGACGAAAAACGGCTCTTCACCTTCACCATCGACCTGCCATTCAAATAATCAAACCCATCGGCGTGTATTCTCAGGCACAATCAACGCCTCGATGTCATCCGATGGGTTGTTTTCCGGTATACCATTGACAAAGAACCACTTGGCCCGCACGGAGGTAATCCACATGTTCTCGAATCACGCACGATCCATCCACCCACTGATCCCCACACTCGCGATCTTGATCGCTGCGCTCGCCTGGCAAGCCGGCGCAAACGCCACACGCCCACCCGCACCCGCCACCGCGGTCGCCACGGTGGACATCGTGAAGATCATCGAAAAACTCAAAGAGCGCGAGGTCCGTGAGGCTCAGCTTGAAGAAAACAAAGACGCTCGCCAAGCTCAACTTCAGGAGGTCGCTGATAAGATCCGGCTCCTCGAAGCCGACCTCAAAGACGGCAACCGCTCGACTCCTGAGTACAAAGATAAAATCCGTCAAGCGATGGAAATCCAAGCCGTCTACAAAGCCCGAGGCGAGGCGCTCAACCAGATCCTCTCGATCGACCGGGGCAATGTCACCCGCGAGATGTACGAAAAAATGCTCGATGCGATCTCCCGGATCTCCGACCGCGAAGGATACGACATTGTCATCTTCGACGACTCGCTCTTTGAAGTCCCCGAAGATGTGCAGTATCAAGATGTGTTCCGCTCGATCGTTTCACGGAGCATCATCTACCGCCACGAGAGCATCGACATCACCGAACAGGTCGTCACGCTGATGAACAACGAGTTCACGCCCTGATCGCACCCTGATCGCATGCAATCGTCAGAGGATCACCCGATGAGCGAGTCAAGCGCAACCGATGCCAACCCGGTCTCGATCCGGACGGATGAACTCGCCGAGATGGTCGATGGGATTCTCGTGGGCAGACCCGATCTCACCCTCCACACCCTCGCCCCGATCGAAGAAGGGGGCGAGGGTTCGTTGACCTTCATCCGGTCCCAGAACTTCGCGAAACTCTGGGCCGATTCCAAATGCTCGGCTGCCCTCGTCACCGAAGGCGTCGAACTCCCCGAGCATCACCCCGAAGAACGGGCACTGATTATTGTCTCGGACGCCGACATCGCGGTCGTCAAAATCCTCGAAGCGACCGATCCCGGCACCACCAAGCCCAACCCGGGCGTTCACCCGAGCGCAACGATTGATCCTGATGCACAGGTCGATCCCAGCGCAGCCATCGGGCCCGGATGTGTCATCTGCAAAGACGCGATCATCCACGCCGGCGTCGTGCTGATGGCCAATGTCTACATCGGGCAGGGCGCACAGATCGGGACTTCAACCGTCATCCACCCCGGCGTAGTCTTTGGCGACCGGTGCATCATCGGCGATCGTGGATTGATCTTCGCCAACTCGGTCATCGGCGCGGACGGATTCGGGTTCCTCACCGCGACCGAGGATCGTCCGGTGATCAAAGTCCCGCAAATTGGCATCGTGAAAATTGGTGATGATGTCGAGATCGGCGCATGCTCGACCATCGACCGCGCCAAGTTCGGCGCAACCAAAGTCGGCAGCCGAACCAAACTCGATAACCAGGTCCACATCGCGCACAACTGCATCGTTGGCGATGACATCCTCCTGTGCGGACGCACAACGCTCGGCGGGTCGGTGACCATCGGCGATCGGACCATGATCGGTGGCGGCGTCATCCTCAACGATCAATCAACCGTCGGCAAGGATGTGAAAATCGCGGGCGGCGCGATGGTGCTCGATGTCATCGACGACGGCGAGACCGTATTGGGCGTACCCGCACTCCCCATCCGCACCGCGATGGCCAACATCGGCGCAAGCCGAAACCTTGCCAAGTTCTGTAGGCAGGTGAACAGATCACTCAAGAAACTCGACACAGACTACAAACCATCCTGAGCACCCATCGAGCACCCATGCACCGGAGCACACTCAACGACAGCGTTCGATTCGCGGGCACCGGGCTCTTTAGCGCCCAGCCGTGCGCGTTGACGATTTCTCCATCAACGAATCAAACCGGGATCACCTTCCACCGCGCAGGTGCGATCGTCCCCGCGCACATCGCCAACCTCTCCGCCCTGCCCGTCCACCCGGCATTCGCCAGCATGAAGCCCCGATGCACCAGCGTGTGCAACGAATCAACCAACATCGCTACCATCGAACATCTGCTCAGCGCGTTGGTTGGCATAGGCATCACCGACGCCGACATCGAGATCCGTTCACAGAGCCCCCACTGCGAGATTCCGATTCTCGATGGCTCAGCACTCGACTTTGTCCATGCGATCAACGAAGTTGGGATCAATGCACTTGATTCAACGATTGAACCCATCACCATCACCGAGCCGATCGTCATTGAAGATGGCAACGCGTCGATCACCATCGAACCAAGCGACACGCCGACCTATTCATATTCAATCGACTACCAAGATACCCCGATCCCATCCACGAGCGTCACTTGGGAGGGCGACGCGCAGGATTACACCGAGCGCATCGCCCCCGCCCGCACCTTCTGCCTCGAGCACGAAGCCGACGCGATGCACAGCGCCGGGCTCTTTTCACACCTAAAAATAAGCGATTTGCTCGTCATCGGCGACGCGGGACCGATCGAGAACACCTATCGCCATGAGCACGAATGCGCCCTGCACAAACTCCTCGATCTCATCGGCGACCTTGCACTTGTTGGTCAACCGTTGTGCGCCAAGGTGATCGCCATCAAATCCGGGCACGCGATGGCCCACCGGGCTGCCCGCGCGATCATCGAACAGATCAATCAATAAAACCATCTCCAATGACCTCGCTTGTGCGCAAAGTTCTTGCGCTGCGCACAATCACAATTGCTAATCCAATACTTTCTGGTACCATCACTGCGCCCGATGATCCGAGCGTTCGGCTTCATCATCCCCGCATCATCAACACCCAGAACCCCCAGCCTTCGCGTGCAGGCGGGCGGGGTGAGTGTGCACGCGGGGAGAACGGATATGTCAAAACAAATCATCATCAGCAGAGCAAGCAGTATCATCGCGATCATGTCGCTCATGGTACTCATGGCCCTCGGTGGATGCGCCGACTTGCAGGGCGCGTTAGCCCAGACAAGCGTCTGGCGCGATAAAGCATCCATGATCGAGAGCGAAGTGCAGGATCAACTCATCACACTCGAAAACAAGCGTGAAACGATTGAGGATACCTCGATTGATGCGCCATATCTCGATGCCGCGATCGCCAAAGCAAAGGCTCAGCTCAGCGCACTTAACGCCGCAATCGCTCAGGCGGATCTGGTGATTGAAGAGGCGCAGAACCCGAGTGATTCATTGACCAGAGCCGCCGATGCGATCTCGCCTTGGATCCCCGCGCCCGCTCAAGGGCCGATCGTGCTCGGGGCTGCGCTCATCGCGACGATGATGCGCTCGAAAAATCTTAAGAACAGTGCCGCGTCGATTATTCAATCGCTTGAATACACGATGAACCGTGATCCTGAGTTTCGTCAACTCTTCACCAAGCACGCCGACACGATCCGCACGATCCAGACGCCGGGCGCACGAAAACTCATCAACGCGACGATCAAGAAATCGGCTTGATTCGTCGGCTCGATCTGAATCTTCACCCGCGCGATCTACTCGATCGCGCGGGTTTCCATCACGAGTTCAAGTCGCCCGTCATTGACCCGCAAGCCGATCAATTTGGCCACGCGCCCGTCGCCGAGTTCGAGTTCGCCCGGGCCGATCTCGATGCGCGATCGCTCTATCATCTGTCGCTCAACCAACCCGAGCATCCACCGAGGCACCCGCGTCTGACCCACATGCACCGAGGGCATCAACGCCCACAGCGACCCGTGCTCGTCGAGCGAGAGTTCAACAATCGCCCACAGGATCATCGAGCCCGAAGCATGGCTTATCTTTGCGCCGACAATCAGCCGATCGTTGAGCACCCCAACGCGCACGGCTCGCACCTCGCTGGGCCACGCTTGATTGCCCAGGTGTGTCGTGATGGTATCGATGAGCCTTGCTTCGAGCCAGGCGTTGGCTTGTTCAGGGTTGATCGCCACCCGCCATCGCGGATCATCTTCATCGCGCAGCGCGGTGAGCTGGGTGGTGATCGCATTTTCAAGTGTCTCCGCCTGCTCAACAACACTCGCACGATCAGTACTGATCTCTTCGACTTGTGTCCACCATCTCGGCGTGTGATTGAGCCGGGCGATGCTCACGATCAGCACCGACCCGATGAGCACCACCGATGCGCACGCACCAATCGCCACCCCGATCGCATGGCGATCAACCCAACCCAGACATGATGACACAAAGCTCCGCACGGGTTCCACTGTATCCGCTTTGGGTTGATGATGTAAAAAACCAGCCCGGAGAAGTCCGGGCTGGGTGAGAAAACTGGGTATGAAAAGATGGACAGGGGTATACACCCTGCTGCATTTTTTAGCGCTTCGAGAACTGGAACCGGGCGCGAGCACCGGGCTGGCCGTACTTCTTGCGTTCGACCTTGCGGGCGTCGCGGGTCAGGAAACCGGCTTCGCGGAGCGGGGTATCGAAGTTTGGATCGTATCCAACCAATGCTCGTGAGATGCCCAGACGGATGGCCTGTGCTTGTCCCATGTACCCGCCGCCGTGGACGCGGACGAAGATATCGAACTTGCGTTCGGTATCGGTGAGCTTGAGTGGTGCAACCGCATCGGCGCGGTCTTGCATCTCGGAGAAGTATTCTTCGATGCTCTTGAACTTCTTGCGGTTGATCTGAATCTTGAGCCCACCCTTGTCGGCATCGGCTGCTGGGCGGAAGCGCACGCGTGCGACCGCGGCTTTGCGTCGTCCGGTGCCCCACCACCACCCGTGCTTGTCGGCGGGCTTGGGATCAGGCAGCACGCGGACGGCCTGCTGGGTTTCTTCTGGGCCGGCGACATTTTCGCCCGCGAGTTCTGGATTGGTGATGGTGGTTTCGTAACCGGCCATAGATTTCTACCTTTCGTTCGCTGCCCGCATCCATGCTGCTGATCACATGTCAGAGCACTTTGGACAGTTGGTTGTTTTTCGTGTTCGTATCTTTATTTGTATCTTCAGAGTGCGATGGCGTTGACGCCGGTGTGTGGGTGATCCTCACCCGCATACACCTTGAGCTTCTTGAGCATCTGGCGACCAAGACGGCTCTTAGGGAGCATGCGTCGGACTGCTTCTTCAATCAGCAGTTCAGGCTTGCGATCACGGAGGTTGCCATACGACTCGGCGCTTTGTCCACCGGGGTAGCCCGAGTAGGTCAGACGGAGTTTCTGCTCGGCCTTACGACCTGAGAGGGCAACCTTCGAGGCGTTGGTGACGATCACGAAGTCGCCGCAATCGACATGGGGGGTGTACTCGGGGCGATGCTTGCCCATGAGGACGGTGGCGATTTCGGTGGCCATGCGACCCAGGCGTTGGTCGGAGGCATCAACGATGCGCCATTGTTTGGCGATTTCGCCTCTCTTGGCAACGAAGGTCTGTCGGCGGAGATGCGTGTGCTTCTTGGTGGATCCCATTGGTCCAGCTCCTTTTCATATCAGATCGTGCAAGCCTTGAACCACCCCTGAGCCTTTGTGAATGCTGAGTCAGCCGTCACGAAGATCAGCAGCGACCTTGGTCGTGCTTGAAACGCTGCCTACCGGGCAGGGCGGACAGTTTGAACCGTGTGTTGGAAACATTTGGTTCAAACTGCATGTTTGTCAGATCAATCCCGACACAAATCGTGTGGGGAAGGTAAATTAGGCTCATGAATGCGTCTGGTCAATCATCGAGCCCAAATCCCTCGAAACAAGATCGGGCGATCCGACAAAACTGGCCGATGATGGGGATGGAATCCGCCGAAAGACGCCTGAATCCAGACCAAACCCGCTGTGGACCCCTGCATGAACACTGACCCGAACGAAAACCAATCCCAAAGAGTGAAGCCTCACCTCGACACCGCCTGGTCGCCCGTCGCCGATGCGATGAGGCATGATCGCAAGGCCCCGGTGACCAAGCAGGGCAACCCGATCGACCCTGCCGATCCGGGCACGCCCAACTCCAAGCTCCTCGCCACGATATTCACCGTCCTGATCGTGGGCATCACCATCATCTGGCAGAACTCGAGCGAAGATAGCAAGTTCCGGTACCTCTTCAAGAAACCACCCGAGCCGATTGCCCAGCAATGGGATCATCCCGCGCCGGGGAACTTCGGGCAGGTCGATCTGCTTGGACGCCTCCTCGTGCGGGCACTGCCCGTCTTTGAATCCTACCCGATGATGAGCCAACTCGACCCAGAGGGCAGCAACCTGATCGACGAAGACGAGGTTCGGCTCATCATGCTCGCGGGCGAGTTTGAAGGCGATGAAGAAGCGCTCGATCGGCTCAACACACTCAAGGCTGAACTCTTCTCTGAGTTCTTCGACATAAACGACACCCCCCAGCCTGATCCCGACGGCTCGGACGACCTGATCCTCGCCGAGCTCAACGCGCTCGAGACCATCTACACCGTCGGCATCGACGCGCTCAATGATCGGCAACGCGAGCAGCTCGCCAAGCGATATGGGCTCATCGGCAAACTCGTGCTCACGCACGGACTCGACGATGATGACCCACGCCGCGAGCCTCTGATCGATGGGTGGTTCCCGATCTTGATTTTCTCATTGATCGTTCTGCTCGCGGTGCCCACTTTGCTCTTGGGCGGATTAGTGGTGCTGTGCTTCGGGATTGTCCGCTTGGCCAGCGGGCAGATCAAACTCCGCAACCATGTCCCCGTCAAAGGCGGCAGCGTCTTCCTCGAAACCTACACCCTCTTCGTCGGCGGGTTCTTGCTGATGTCCGTCTCGTCCTTCCTCTTCCCCCAGATCGGATCGGTTTCAATCTTCCTGCCTTGGCTTTTGCTCCTGACCATCCTCTGGGGCATCTTCCGAGGGATGCACATCGGGACCTGGAAAAAGGCCATCGGTTGGCACACCGGTGAGGGAATCCTCAAAGAAATATCCTGCGGCCTCATCGCCTACATCGCCACCATCCCCCTGCTCCTGCTGGGCTCGATCATCACACTCCTCCTGCTCACGCTCCAGCAATACATCCAATCCAAACAGCAAGGCAACGATCAGGTCGAACCTGTCACGATCACCAATGACATCTTCGAGAGCATCGCTTCAGGTAATATCGTCGCGATCGTGTTCCTCTTCTCGCTCGTCACCATCTGGGCACCGATCATGGAAGAATCGATCTTCCGCGGCGCACTCTTTCGCCACTTGAGAGGCTCGATGCACTGGGTGTTCGCAGCCCTCGCAAGTGCGGCACTCTTCGCATTTATGCACAACTATGGCCCGTTGATGGTGACGCCGATCTTGATGCTCGGATTTATGTTCGCGTTCATGCGTGAATGGCGAGGCTCGCTCATCGCCCCGATGACCGCCCATTTCCTGCACAACTTCACCGTCATGAGCCTGACGATCATCCTTGTGCTGTTGATCAAGGATCCGATCTAAGCCGGGCTCGCTCACATCGCGACTGAAACAGATTCATGCTCGGTTGCGACTCGTTTCAATGCACCGGCAGCAACCTTCGAGATCACCGCAATCAACACCACCAACGCCACAAGCCCTGCGCCGAGCACCCATGCGGGTTTCGATGCCGGGCCCGACCAAGTCGTGATCTGATGCCCGATCAGCACCGCAGCGAGGGTGCGCGGGAGCATCCCCAGAATCGTTCCAAAGAAAAACACACCCCGTGAAACACCCAGCGAGCCCAGCAGCAGGTTCGTGAGCGCAAAGGGTGAACCCGGCGAAGCACGCAAGAGTGTCACGATCAACAATGATCGCCCAGGATTCGCATGGAGCAGCGCATCGCGGAGCATCTTGGCTTTGGGCTTGCGTCCGAGTTCGCTCTCGACACTCGTCCGGGCGATTCGATTGACAAAGGCGTATCCAACAAGCGAAGCGCCGCCGAACCCGATCAACGCCAACCCGAGCCCGAACCAAAGACCAAAGGCATACCCCGCAAGGATCGCCTGCGAAACCGTAGGCAAACACCCCACCCCCGCGAGGATCACAAACCCGAGCAGGTAGATCGACATGCCCATCATCAGATGAATCGCGCTCGAGCCGTCGCCGACGAGCGCGAGCCGGATGGGTTCCATATTGAGTATCAGCATCACCCCGGCAAACGAAGGCAGCACCGACCACGCGACGCCGAGGATGGCTGCTGGACCGAGCCGACGGAGCATCGCGCACCCGCTTTGTAAGCGTTCATGCCCGAGCCGAGACACGAATCCGATCGAAAACAAGCCCGATGCGATCAGGCTCAGCGCCCAGATCTTCCACCCACCCGGCGATTGTAAAATATGCTCGGTCATCCACGCCTGCGAAGAGAGCGAAAGCGTTGGCAGCACCATCGGCACCGACAACAGCATCGCCACGAGAAGCACGCCCCAGTGCAACGCCTGCGAACTGCGCCGATTGGCTTTTTCGCCCGCGTGTACCCGCGCGCCAACCATCACGCACGCAGCCTGATCGATCAGCGAACTGGGCACCGCGCACGCATCGCAGCAGCACCCCGAATCAGTCCCTGAGCACGCGATTGGTCGGCTGGTTTCTTGTGGATGTAAATCCAACTTCACCGATGGCCGACCAATCTTTGTTTGGGTATCTAGTTGAGACTGGTTTTCAACTACTGGCGACATCGGCAGATCCTAGACCGCCCGTTTGTGGGCATCTCCTGCCCTATCGACCCAATTATGACTCTGCTTGATCCGCATCATCGTCCGCGGGCAGCTCGCCGGCCTTCATCGCCGATTCCACCGCTTTATTGGCGAGATTGCCCAATCCGATCAGAATCACCACCGCCAGCACGATCCCGCCGATCACCAGCCATTTGGGCATCTTGGCATCGTCCCAACTGCTCACCTGCGACCCGATCCACACCGCTGCAAAGGTCCGCGGCGCCATCCCCACGATCGTCGCGATCAAGAAAGGCACCATCTTCACGCCCGAGACACTCATCGCGTAGTTCGTCAGCGCGAAGGGCGAGTTAGGAGGCACACGGATCAATGTCAGAATCATCAACGCCCGCACCTTGCCATGGCGAAGAAACGCATCGCGAATTATGGCGGCTTTGGGATGCGATTCGATCTCGTCTTCGATCTTCTTGCGGGCCACCACGCTGGCCACGATATATCCAATAATCGACGCGCCCGCGAACCCAACAAGCGCAGCCGGGAATCCCCATCCAATCCCAAAGGCGAACCCGGCCAAGATCGCCTGCGAAACCGTAGGCAGCACGCCGAGCCCGGCCGTGATGATAAAGATCGCGACATACAGCGCGATCCCCATCGCCAAAGGCAGCCCGGGGTTTTCATCGGTCCCCACCAACATCCGCGTCGCCAATCCCATGTTGGCCAGCAGCGTAATCCCCGCGACCGCTGGCAGCACCGCCCACGCGATTCCAAGCCAGGCTGCCGGGCCGAGCCGCTTGATGATCTCGCCTACGGATTCCTGATGCTCCACAGTCTGAGTAGGCTGATCGGTCGAGTCTGTTTTTTTGGGGGGTTGGGGTGTGGTCATAGGGTCGATGATACGCGATCGGGAGGTTGGGGGATCAGCGAGGGGAATCGGTGCGTAAAGAGAGTGGGATGCTTCAGAAATCAACCATCCGAAGATATGTCACCTTGCTCTTGTTCCAGACGATGCTGGGGGCCGGGTTTATCTTGCCTGTTTTTGGATCCGCTACACGATGCGGAGGATACCCTGTATTTTATATTGTTCGCTCAGAAGATGGAATAGACATCTATGCCTATCCAGAAGATCAAGACGCGATCAATGCCTGGTTTGATGACCCAGCACTGATCGGAATGGGTTCTGTCACGCTGTATCCATATAGAAAAATTGGTCCGATTGATGGTATCTTTGAGTTTTATCGCCGCGAATCGCTCCTGAGTTCTCCAGATGATTATCGCTGGCAACTCTTCGATCTGGAACTCACTCAATCAGAACTGAACTTTGTTCACCAAGAACTCATCAGCTTCGCCAAGAACGACTCATGGCTCGCCCGGTTCCAACCCGGCGCACCAGCACGAATCGAGTTCCTCCCCGCTGCGACCTTATTCTCACTGACCAAGGTCGGCACCTACTTGGGCTTCCCCGCCTTGATCATCTGGCTAATGAAAATTACTCAACTCCACCCAAAGGACGCCCTTGCCAACCGCCGGCGCGATGCCGGGCTGTGCCCCCACTGCGCCTACGACTGCACCGATCTCCCTTCCTCCATTTGCCCAGAATGTGGTGAAGCGTATCTATAAGGGATCAGAAGCGTGGATTGGTGCGTAGAGAAGGTGTGAAACAAATAGTCTCAGCCATCCCGTTATATCTTGCGGTATTGTTCGTGCAATCGATATTGATGCTGGTTTTACTCTTGCCGAGTTTAGGATATCGTGGCTGCCGACTCTATACCCAGTATTTCATTGTCCAAGCGACTGATGGATTTCACTTCTATACCGAGGAGCCCAAAGATGAAGAGGAGTTAATTTCGTGGTATGATGATCCATCGTTCATTGAAGTTCATACCACTACACTCCGTCCTCAGATCAAAACCGGACCAATCGCCGGCATCTTTGATTTCTATCAAACCTCGTCGTTTCTCAACTCGCCAGACGAATACTCCTGGCGAATCAGTATGGAACTGACACAAGAAGAGTTAGTCAATCTTCATCAAGGACTGGTTAACTTCGCCAAGAACGACCCTTGGCTCTCACAGTACCAACCCGGCGCACCAGCACGAATCGAGTTCCTCCCCGCTGCGACCTTATTCTCACTGACCAAGGTCGGCACCTACTTGGGCTTCCCCGCATTAATTCTCTGGCTCACCAGATACTTCAAGACCCACACCCGCAAAGCCATCGCCAACCGCCGCCGCGATGCCGGGTTGTGCATCCACTGTGCCTACGACTGCAAAGACCTCCCCTCCCCCACCTGCCCGGAGTGCGGCCAGCCCCATACGGTTCAACTCAAATCCGACGCCTAAACTCCCCTATGCCCGCATCGGCGGGCCAATCACCACTTTTTTCAGCGATAACACGCTGTCAACGGAGTACCAATCGCCATGATCCCCAAACCACCACCACGCGATGGCTCGCTCGGGTTCCTCTACCTCCCGCCCTTCCGCGTTCAAGGCTACTCCGTCGCTGGAGAAGCCACGAGCATCAATATCCCCGAGATGGATGTCTGCTTCGATATGGGCATGGCCCCGCGTTCAGCGCTGGCAGCGAAGTTCTGTGCCCTCAGCCACGGGCATATGGATCATGTCGGCGGGTTGGCCTACTGGTGCTCGCAGCGCAACTTCCAAGGCATGGGCCCGGGCACCATCGTCTGCGATGCACGGATCGAATCCGATGTCCGAGGGATGATGGACGGGTTCCAGAGCTTGGAGCGCCAGAAGACACCCTACGAACTGATCCCGCTCGAACACGAGCAGGAAATCCAGATCAAGAACAACATCATGCTCCGGGCATTTCACACCGAGCACACCGCGCCATCGGTCGGCTATGTCATCATCGAAAAGCGCACCAAGCTCAAAGAACACCTCGTCGGGTTGCCTCAGGAAAAACTCCGCGACATGAAGCAGAGCGGCGAGGAGATTGTGAACCATCTCGAAGTACCACTCCTCGCCTACACCGGCGACACGCTCCCCGGTGCTCACCTGCTGCGTGATGATGTCCGCAAAGCCCAGATCATCATCTCCGAGTGTACTTTCTTCGAACCCGATCACAAAGAACGGGCCAAGGTTGGGATGCACATGCATGTCGATGATCTGGTCGAATGGCTCAAACTCGTCGAGTGCGAACACATGGTCGTCGTGCATCTCTCACGGAGAACACACCTGGGCCAAGCCCGCAAGCAGCTTGTTCAGCAGGCGGGCAAGGAACTGGCTAGCAAGGTGCACTTCCTGATGGATCACCGCAACAATCGGCTCCGGTACGAAGAGCAAGCCCAAACGGCCCACAAGCTCGAAGAGTCTTTGAGGGGATAAAAAGCAACAAAGCGATAGAGCAGCAAAGCAGCAAATATGACAAGAAAAATCTATCTCTTCTCTTTATTTGCTGCTTTGCTGCTTTCCCGATTTGCTGCTCTTCTATTCCTCTACACCCAGATCGCCCTTGGTGAAGAGCGCGACGAACTTCACCCCCGCGGCTTCGACATTTTCGCGCGCCCCCTCTTCCCGGTCGATGACGGTAATCATCGCGGGCACCTTCGCGCCCAGCGATTTGAGCACCTCGATCGCTTCAAGGGCCTGCCCGCCGGTGGTGGCGACATCTTCGATGAAAATGACCACATCGCCCTGGTTGATGATCCCCTCGACCTGCTTTGCTGTGCCGTAGTCTTTTTTCGCGTTGCGGACGAAGATCGTCGTGAGCCCGGTGGTAAGCCCGGCGACGGTGACGAGCGGGATGCCTCCGAGCTCTGCACCCGCGAGCTGATTGACCCTGCCGACTTCTTTTTTGACCTCTTGCTCAATCTGTTTGATCGTGCTTTGAAAAAGCTCGCCGAGCTGCTTGAGGATTTCAGGCTTGGTCGAGAATCGGTATTTGTCAAGATAGTAGGTGCTCGTCCGACCCGAGCGAAGGGTAAAAGCACCCCGCAAGAGCGACGCCTCGGCGATGCTCTGGGCGAGGGTCTGGTGATTGATCGGGGTGGAGCCGGATTGATTTTGGGTAGCCATATCGGTTTATAGTCCGAAAATTGTGATTTGTGTGATGAAAAATAGAGAATTGAGAACTCATCGACGATTTGAGCGTCATAATTGGCACCCATAGGCGTTGGAGTTGGGTCGGCATGGTGTCGATTCAGGGATACCCTTGTCGGTCGAACAAAGATCAATACGCCGAGAACAAAAACCACGAACAGGCTCATCAGCCAATCATCGGACAACAACACCCCGGGGATTCCCGGATCGGGAGGATACAGATATGAATACCAAAGCGAAGACTATGTTCATCACCGCCGGGCTCGCCACCGGGCTCGCCGCGATGCCAACCCTTGCCCAGGTCGCTCCGCCACCGACCAAGCCGGCGAAAGAAACACCAACCTACACCCCGCCGGTGCAACCCAAACCAACCCCCGCTCCCACAGCCAAGCCCACGCCTCCAGCCCCCAAGCCCAAGATCACAAAGAGCAGCTCCAATCGGGGTGATGTGAGCGACCTGCCGATCAATGTGCCCTATCCAAAGCTCGCCCAGAAAGGCCCAGACGGCCGAATCTTGCGCCTGCGTCAGCTCCCCGATATCCTCGCGTTGCGATCAAACCCCAATGTCGGTCCCAAGTCGGTCGAGAAGATCATGCCTGTGGTCTACTCGCGCCGGTATCGGCTCGAGCTCATGGTCATCGACAACCTCGATCTCTACTGGTCGCTCACCGGCGGGATGATCGAAAACTTCGATATCTCCGACATCACCGAGATGGGACGCATTGCCGAGATGCTCAAGCCGCTCGTTCCACCGACGACCCTCTCCCAGCAACTGCTCAACATGGGTATCTTGACGCGGGTGCAGGGCGGGATGAACCAATACATCGTCCGCGAATATAAAAAAGCCGTCACCGATGAGATCCAGGTGCTCGAAGGCGAAAAAGGACTCGAAAAAGTCATGCGCTTTGTGCTCGATGACTCGATCCTCGAAGCACGGATCACCTATAACGCGATGCTCGCTGAAGCGATTAGCCAAATCTCTGAACTCGTCGACGAGACCGGTGCCACATCACCCGAAGCTCAGGCACTCAAAGCCTTCAACAAAGAACTCAGCAGCGATCCTGAAAAGCAGTTCACCGATCTCAATGCGTTCGATACTGCTTTCCGCAAACTCTCGTTCGATGAATCATCCGCGATCCTCCTGGCCATGCGTGAACGCCGAAAGGATCCCAATATCTCGCCGACCGTTGCCAAGATCAATGTGCTCCATGACCGCAAGCGTGTTTCTGACTCCGAAAAAGGGTTCGGAGCCATCATCACCAACCCAAGTACAGGCGAGGTGGTCGACACCCGCAAGCGCGACGAGAATGGAAATCTCATCCGAGGCAATAAACAAGGCGGCAAACCGATCAATGAAAAAACACAAGAGAAGAAAGAAGACTAAACTTCTCAACACTTCTCAATGATCGAAAAGAACACCAAACACCCCGCAAACCAGCGGGGTGTTTTTCTGCTTCAACTGTTCTTGATCTGATTCGCGACCAATTTCAAACCGGCTTCATACTGGTTTCATACTGGTTTCATCATCGGGAACGGCAACACATCACGGATCGAACGCTGATCCGCAAGCAACATCACAATCCGATCCATCCCGAGTCCTAATCCACCCGCTGGAGGCATCCCGACCTTGAGCGCATTGACAAAGTCCTCGTCAAAGGTTCGGAAGGTTGATTCTTCGTCGTCCACACCCGCGAGCTGCTCGCGGAACTTTTCTTCTTGGATATCAGGATCATTGAGCTCGGTGTACGCCGGGCCGATCTCCATGCCGCCGATGAATAAGTCCCACCGATCCGCCAGAGGCACCGCGTTATCTTGCGTCCAGGGCTTGGGCCGAGTCAACGGCGACAGCGAAGCCGGATAATCCATCACAAAGGTCGGCCTCGATGAATCAATCTTTGCCTCAGCCACCTCTTCAAAGAGCTCGTTGATGATGAAAATATCATCAATCGGTGTGCCGTCCTTGCTCTTGGTCTTCAACCCACGCTTTTCGCACTCCGCCCGTGCCTGCTCAATCTCATCAATCGAGAACCCCAAAGCCTTCTCAAAGAGCTCGGCGTAGGTGATCTTCTCGAACGCCGATTGATAATCAATGCTCAGCTCGCCAAAGGGCATCGCAGCCGAATCACCATCTTGCTCAGCTGCTGCCAGCACCGCCAGCTCGCGGATCAACCCCTCGGTCAGCTCCATCATCGTCTCGTAGTTCCCGAACGCCTGATAGACCTCTAAGCTCGTAAACTCAGGGTTATGACTCTTGTCGAGCCCTTCGTTCCTGAAGTTTCGGCTCACCTCAAAGACCCTCGGCATCCCGCCGACCAATAGCCGCTTGAGATAGAGCTCAGGCGCAATCCGAAGCGACAAATCCAGACTCAACGCATTCATATGCGTTAAGAACGGGCGGGCCGCCGCCCCGCCGGCCTGTGTCTGCAACACCGGCGTCTCAACCTCGATGAAATCTTGCTGCTCAAGATGCCGACGCATCGCGCTCATCAGCTTCGATCGCAAAATCAGCGTCCGCGTCGTCTCCGGATTCGCCCACATGTCCATATACCGCTGACGGTATCTCCGTTCAGTGGCCTGGAGCCCCGCGTGCTTCTCAGGCGGAGGCACCAGGCACTTGCTCGCGGGGACCAGTGTATCGACCCAGCAGGTCACCTCGCCGGTGTTGGTCATCGTGAGGGGCCCCTCGGCGATCACAATATCGCCGCCGTCGAGCACCTTGGCAAACTTGAACCCGTTCTCCTCACAATCACGCTTCGAGACCGCGATCTGGAAAGTATCTCGGGTGTGATCGCGGAGATTGAGCCAGATAAGCTTGCCGTTGTCTCGGTGGAGCATCACCCGCCCCGCAACCTTGACGCGCGGGCGATCATCGACAATCGCGGGCAGGTCGCCCTCGCTCATTTCAGGATTGTCCCGCTTGGCCTGCTTGCGCGCTTGGTTCGAAGCTTTGTTGCTCTGATCCGCCTCTTCGTCGTAGAGCCCGTGGGCGTCGGCAAGGGAAATCAGATCATCCGTCCGCACGCCATAGGGCAGCATCCCCAGCGCGATCACCGCGTCGCGGTTCTCCCGGCGTTGCTGTTCGAGATGATGGACATCCACCTGTTCAGATTCAGAGGCGGATGGTTGAGGCGTGTCTGATTGTTTCGTTTGTTCACTCACGCACGATCGTACACATCAAATCGACCCAGATCATCCCTTTGGAGCTCGGATGAAGCAGACTCAATCAGTCTTGAGATCAGAAACAATCAGGATTTGCCGATGGTCAGATCAATCCGCCTGGCCATCTCGGTGTTGCACAATGGGCGAACAGACGGATCTTCCGAGATCATATCGTGGAGGGAAATGCTGCTGAACTGATCAATAAGCATCTTGGCAGCCGCATCGAGTCGCCCATGCAACGGACAGAGCTGCCCGGAATGATTCTCGAGATGAAGCGGGCAGGCAGTGATCCGTTCGATGGGATCAATCGCGTTGATGACATCGAGAATAGAGATTTCACTCGATGGGCGTTTGAGCCGATACCCGCCCCCGACCCCACGCCGACCCGAAATCAACCCGTCTTTGGCGAGCAGTTGGAGCACCTTGGCAAGGTAGTTCATCGGCACCAGCGTCACCTCGGCGAGCTGACCCGTCGAGACGAGTTCATCAGGCATATAGGCAAGGCAGCTCATGGCTCGCAGGGCGTATTCGGTCGTTTGTGAAAGCAAGTCAGATTCCTTGTGTTGGACGACAGATCATACACCAATTCCTACAAATGTGTTTGGTCATTGTGCGCATCTTGATGCACATTGTCGATATTTGTGTCCGCTAAATCGTCAGATTGATCCTTTTCACTTCAAATTCAGAGCAATCCAAAGAAATGGCAGCTGCACGGGGTCTCGTCGCGCAGCTGCCGGAGTCGATCCTGATAAATCAGAATCGGCGTCGTGGTTTTTCTGTCAGCCATGCCAACTGCGATTGACGCACCAGCATGAAGTGGTCATTGGGAACAGACCGCTCGGCGTTTCAGGTGTGTACCGATCATTTTGCTCACCGATGCATTTTTCTGCATTTTCGACACAAAATCAGTCCAGAATCAACGCCCTCATCGCCGAATGCGATCGGCTCAGTCGTCGTCTTCAAGCCGATCCATCAGCCGCTCAAACATGTCGGCGAGCCGATCCATCTGATCGCTCATCCGTGCCATCTGATCGTCGAGTCTTTCTTCGAGTTCTGCAAGCCGATGATCGAGTTCTTGCGTATGCGGAGCAATCGCTTCGTGATGAAGTTTTTCCCCTGCTACATGGACTCTGCCCTTTAGATGTTCGAGGTCGGCGTTTGCACGAACGATGAGTTTGCCATCGCGGAACTCAACAATCTGGCGTTCAACATCCTTCATCGCATCCATTGCCTTGGCTCGGATCACATAGGCCTTCTCGCGTTGCTCGTTTGATTCGCTGAAAGCTCTGTGGAGTTCGTCTTTCAGTTTTTCGAGATCGGCCCCTTGCAGATTTCCGAACTCCCCATCTTTGAACTGTTCGATCAGAAACTCTATATTGGAGTCGTTCTTTGCGGAAGAATCAACTTTTAAGGTAAAGGTCCCCTGAGACGGCATCGGTGAACTCGAACGCTCGACGAGCACCCGCTGAGCACCGAGTGCCTTCGCGTCGTAGGCTTCGAGCTTGATCTTGAGTTTGACCTTCTCGCCGCTGCGTAGCACGATGATCTTCATCTGATCGCCCGGCTCTTTCTCGGAAAGAACCTCGCCCAGCAGTTTTCCATCCGCCTGATCCGAGCCATCGATCGAGATAATCACATCAAAGTCTTCAAGCCCCGCCTTGTCGGCTGGCAACCCGTCGATGACATCCTCGACCAGAATCGCGTGCACGCCGTCCTTGAGTTTGAGATGTTTCCGAAGCACCTTTGAAGGCTCGCCGAGGTTAATCCCGAGCATCACCTTGGGCTCGGCTCGAAGCACAACCGTTTGATCAACTGCGACCTGCCTTGGTGCAAGCGAATATGCTGTCACAGCATCATGAATCTGCCCATCGTTGGCAATCACACGAATCTCTTTTTTCTCTGCTTGGCGATGATGCTCGCCAGGCTCGGGTGACCATGCATATGAGGTATGAACCGAATCACCATCACTGGCAGCGGGAAGCGTGATTTCGTGGAGTTCCTCGCCGTCCTCTCCGAGGAACATAAATGCGGTGCCATAAATCTTATACCGATCTTCACCGACTTTTTTGTCATCAATCTTGGCAACGCGGACCTCCCCGTTGACGAGTTTGATCTCATAACTGTGCTCGCCATCAGCAATCTGGATCATAATTACACGCTCTTCGTGCGCCGTCTTTGGTGCTGTTTCGGGCGTTGCTTCTGCTCGTACAGAATGCTCAACCTGAAACTGGGCCGAGGCAAATGAGACGCAGAGCCCGCCAGCTGCGATTATCGCGCCGATGAGTACATTTTTGTTGATTCTGTTGAGTGCTTGCATGGTGAATCTCCTGCTGGGGTTTGTTGGTTCTGAGTTTTCTGAATCACTTGTCTTCTATGGATGCGCCCGAACAAAAAATCTGTCCAAAATAATCAACTTAGTATGCCCGATCAGCACTCGGCGAGAGTTTCACAGGCACCGAGATCGTCTGCCCTGCCTCATTGTGCAGCTCGCGATACGCATGATCGAGAATCTGGCGCTCGATAATCTGACGCAGATATAGCACCTCGATCGTCCCATCGGGCATCGGGCGGGTCTCGATCACGATCTGCTCGGGCATCTCGCCGACCACCCGCCCGCTTTGCTGACCGGCCTGGAGATATTGACTCAACGCCTGCTCGGGCTGGGCATCGTTGAGCAGCGTCGTGCCATTTCCGAAGAGTGGTAGCCCAGCGATATTGGAATCCTGAGCATCTTCAGATTGAACGCCAACCGGATTTCCAAAGAACCACACCAATAAAATCGCAGCAGCCGCAGCCCACCCCCCCCAGCGCGATACCAGATCAAGCCGAGTCCGCATGGTTCGATCGTCAATCATCCCGCCGGGGAGTTCGATCCGATCCGCGATATCAATCACATGGTGCACGCTCGCCCGCACCGATTCGTCCATCTGCTGCGTGTCGGCGAGTTCGGACCAGATACTCGGATCATGGGCAGCCACCGCACGAAAGATTTTCCAATCCTCGCTCGACGCGACGCCATCGATCACCCGTGAGATCAGCACATCGCGCTCATCGCCGGGCAAACCGACCACAGGCTGATCATTTGATTCGCTTGATCCGCTTGATCCATTGGTCGAGTTTGTATCATGAACACTCATCGTGCACCTCCTCTCGCCGAGACGCTCGAAACCGTCTCACGCTCGGCGTGTTGTTCTCGTTCTTGCTGGGCCAGAATCTCGCGGAGCATCCGCCTCCCCCGCGCGATCCGTGTCTCGATCGTCGTCGTCGGCAACTCAAGCACCTCGCCGATCTGCTGATAACTCATCGAGCGCACACACCGCATCAGCACCGGCTCGCGATATCCCATCGGCAGCGACATCGCTGCCTGATAGATCTTCCGCGATTCGTCCGATTCCGCTGCGATCACATCCGCCGGGCTCGGCGAACGATCATTTGATTGCTCCAAACCCACCAGCCGAAGCATCGAGCGTTTTCGATTGGTCGTCTTTCGCCCCTCCTGACGGGCCGCATTGATCGCCACGGTCCGAAGCCAGGACTTGAATGCTTTGGGCTCATCGACCGTTGAAATCTTCCTGCACATCTGCATCGCCACCACCTGCAATAAATCCTCCAGATCCGCATCGCGAGGCTTGTGCGCCAACAAAATCGTCGCGACCCACCGCCTCGATGATTGCCAGAGCAATGACAACGCCTCGCGCTCGCCCGCGATCGCTGATTCAATCAGCGCTTCGTTCATCAGTTCACTGATCCCCTGCTCGTGCACGCATCACCTGTTTCGCTCAACTTAGCGCCGATAGACCATCGGCTGACTTGCCTAGATTTCACTTGCTAAGATGCTCTGACAGACTCCAACTGTCTGGTTTTACCGATTTTGGAACGATTCGTTCCAAAAAAGCACCATATCTATCTCTACGCCCCATTTTCCGCCATGTTCACCCCAAGATCACCAAGCCAACTCCCAGGCCGAGACGACCCGAACTCGCTGGGCATCCTCGATGCCGGGATCATGTCCTTTGGGGATCACCTCGATGATCTCCGCAAACGGGTGTTCTTTGGCATTGTGGGCATCATCCCCATCTTCGCCATCGCCTTTGGGTTCGGCCGCCCGCTGCTTCAGATGCTTATCGAACCCGCCCGGGTCCAGCTCTCCAACGCCGGTCAAGGGTCCCAGCTCCTTGCGACGGGCCCGTTCGAGACCTTCGGGGCCGTCATCCAGATCGCCCTGATTATCACCATCCTCCTGGGCTCGCCCTGGCTGCTCTATCAACTCTGGCTCTTTGTCTCACCCGGGCTCTACAAGCACGAACGCAAAATTATCCACCTGCTAATCCCGTTTTCGGCTCTACTCACGGTGCTCTCGGTGTTGTTTCTCTATTTCGCCGTGCTGCCTGTGATTCTCGCCTTCTTCATCGGGTTCGGTGCGCAGGTGAGTTCTGAACTTGATGTTCCCACCGCCCCGATCCCCGCGGGCATCGTCATCCCGATGATCCCGATCCTCGAAGCCGACCCTGAAAATATCGAAATCGGCATGGTCTGGATCAATAGCCAGCTCCACCAGCAACGCGTCTGTGTCGATTTTGTAGACGATAAGCCCATCATCTCGGTGATGAACCTCACCTCGAACATCGGCATCGCCCAGCAGTACCGCATCTCTGAATACATCAAGATGATTCTCAACATGGGTTTAGCCTTCGGCGTCGCCTTCCAGACCCCCGTCGTCGTCGTGATGCTCGGGTGGGTCGGGTTGCTCAATCCAAAGATCATGGCCAAATACCGCCGACATGCCATCGCGGTCAGCGCGATCTTGGGCGCGGTGATGACCCCCGCCGATCCGTTGTCGATGCTCTTGCTCGCGGGGCCTTTGTATGCTTTGTACGAACTCGGGCTCTTCATCCTCAAGGTGCTCCCGATCGAACGGGTGCTCCGCAACACCGATCTGCGTGATTCACAGCAGGCTGATGCCGTCACGGATGAAGGTGCGGGTGATTCTGATGAGTCCTGATTTTGATCCCCATACTGATCCGTCTCCCACCGAGCGTGATGTGCAGATGATGTCAAGAGCCATCGCACTCGCCGACGAAGCTGTGGATCTGGGCGAGGTGCCCGTGGGCGCGGTGGTGTATGACACGACTTCAGGCAAGGTACTCGGTGAGGCCCACAACACCCGCGAGATGCACAAGAACCCCGCCGGGCACGCCGAGTTCAGCGCGATCGTGCAGGCCTGCGAATCCATCGACGATTGGCGATTGAATCACTGCACCCTGGTCGTCACCCTCGAACCCTGTCCGATGTGTGCTGGATTGATTGTCAACGCCCGCGTGGGTCGTTTGGTCTTCGGAGCCTCGGATCCCAAAGCCGGGGCTGTGCGGACGCTCTATCGGCTCTGTGACGATCCTCAACTCAATCACCGATGCGAAGTCATCGCAGGCATCAAGGCTGACCAATGCTCCGAGCAACTCAGCACCTTCTTCCGCACGCTCCGCAAGAAGCCGACCCGATCGACTGATTCAGAATCACACTGAGCGTGTCTCTTTCGCTCTGGTCTTTCCCTCTGGCCCGGCTGGCTCTTCTCTTATTGAATTACACAGATAGAAATTTGGTGGTGGTCGTAATTAGTGACCCTCTTTGTGGGATAACTAAGCGAGCACCACGCGAACCACTTCAAGATCAATGACTTATGCCCGTTTTTCCACAAGACAAACCTGTCGCTTGCCTGTCGATTGCGCTCGGAACAATTGAACTCGATCTTGTCGAGTCCTGAATCCAAACCGAACATGTCCGTATTGGCCGAGCGCAATCGAGCGCAATCGCCGGGTTATCCACAGTTTATTCACCGGGTAGTTGTCATCTTTGGTTTGGCGAGGAAAAGAACTGACCACAGAGCACGCAGAGCACACAGAGAAAAAGGCAGAGAAAAGAAAGATTGGGGAAGAGGAAGAGGAAGAGGAAAGATGGGGAAGAATATTCGAATCACTCATTATCATTGTTCCTGCATTTCCTAATCCCTAGTCCCTAGTCCCTAGTCCCTAGTCCCTAGTCCCTAGTCCCTAGTCCCTAGTCCCTAGTCCCTAGTCCCTAGGCGGTGTCTGACGGCTCCAAAGCTCTGAGGTATCGATCGATAAAGGCGAGTTTGAGCATGCTCATGAAGTTGGTGGCCAGCTTCTCATATCGTGTGCTCAAGCGAC
>Ga0316204_10001715_pt1 | contig 56267 bp, 49 predicted proteins | sample 6monrhotite_MG_2_FD_205661 | JGI IMG/M metagenome (GOLD analysis project Ga0316204, IMG submission 205661) | Microbial mat bacterial communities from mineral coupon in-situ incubated in ocean water Damariscotta River, Maine, United States -... | ecosystem: Environmental > Aquatic > Marine >... | reverse complement strand
TTGAGACCCGGACGGTGGCCCATGTTGCCCATCTCATACTCGGTGTCCGTGTTCCAGGACGCGTCAGAGGCGTCCACTTCGTAGGACACTTTGTTGATGGTGTTGGAGAACCGCACATCGTCAAAGAGGAAGAATTCCGCTTCGGGGCCAAAGTAGGAAATGTCGCCGATGCCGGAGGATTTCAAATAGGCTTCGGCTTTCTGGGCTGTGCCGCGCGGGTCGCGCTCATAAGGTTCGTTTGTGTCAGGCTCAACAATGGAGCAATGCACGCAGATGGTTTTTTCCGCATAAAACGGATCAACATAGGCGCTGGACACGTCTGGCATCAGTTTCATGTCGGAGGCTTCGATGGATTTCCAGCCCGCAATGGAGGAGCCGTCAAACATAAAGCCTTCTTCGAGGAAGTCTTCGTCAACCAGATCATTCACAACCGTCACGTGCTGCAGCTTGCCGCGGGTGTCAGTGAAACGGATGTCGACATATTCGATGTCTTCGTCCTTGATCTTTTTCAGGAACTCTTTGTTGTCCATGATGATACCTATTCTGATAGATGGATTGATAGATTACAGCGCGTCCGAGCCGGTCTCGCCGGTCCGGATGCGGATTGTTTGCTCAACAGGCGAGACAAAAATTTTGCCGTCGCCGATTTTTTCTGTTTTTGCGGCGTCTACGATGGCCTCAATGGCCGCGTCGACCTGATCGTCGTCCAGCACCACTTCGACTTTGACCTTGGGCAGGAAATCAACAACGTATTCCGCGCCGCGATACAGTTCAGTATGGCCTTTCTGACGGCCAAAACCTTTGACCTCGATCACAGACAGGCCTTGAACGCCCACGTCTTGCAGGGCCTCTTTCACCTCGTCCAGTTTGAACGGTTTGATGATCGCTTCGATCTTTTTCATGGCGTGCCCCTTCGTGGATGAAATCGCTTGGGGATCTCATTTCATTTTACCTGTCGGGAATCCATCTGCTGCGGTAAGTTGAGACAAATGGGCGCGGCGATTTTATACGTCGCGCTCAGTATTTGGGCGAAGCGCACAAAAAACAGGCAAAACTGAATCGGGGGATCTCGGGCCATGACCGAATTGCTGACATCTGGGCAAATGCGCGCGGTGGAACAGGCCGCAATGGACAGCGGAGCCGTGACCGGATTAGAGCTGATGGAACGGGCGGGGCAGGGTGTCATCGACGCCGCATTTTCCCATTGGCCGGAGTTGGCGCAAGCGGCGCACCGCGCCCTTGTTCTATGCGGCCCGGGAAACAATGGCGGAGATGGATTTGTCATTGCGCGATTGCTCAACGAGGCAGGCTGGGAGGTTGATCTCTTTCTATATGGCGATGCAGACAAACTGCCGCCAGATGCCAAGGCCAATCACCAACGCTGGACGGCGATGGGGGGCGTCATGGAGCTGACAGCAGAAAACCTGCAAGTGGCGGTGCGGCCCGATTTGATTGTTGATGCTGTCTTTGGCACAGGCCTGACGCGCCCCTTACCATCCGTGATGCAGCAGGCCTTTGCCGCATTGGGCCGGAACAAATGGAAAGGCCGGACTTCGATCCGGCGCATTGCGGTGGATTGTCCGTCGGGCCTGAACCTCGACACTGGTATGGTACCGCAAGATCTGGAAAAGACCGGTGGTGTCATATCCACCAACCTGACCCAGCTGACCGTCACCTTCCACACGCCCAAACCGGGTCATTACCTAGGTGCCGGGCCGCTGGTCTGCGGGGCGGTCAAGATCGCGGACATCGGTTTGGGTCCATCCGATCCGGAGCGCAGCATGTTGGGCCAGCCGCCTGATGACAGCCGCGCCCGGCTGGTGACGCCGGTGTTTGCAGGATCAAAGCTGCCCCCGCGCATCTGGCCGGGATCCTTTGTCAGCAAAACCCGCCGCAATGGCCACAAGTTCGACCATGGGCATGTGATGGTTTTTGCGGGCGGCGTCGGGCGCGGCGGGGCAGGCCGGCTTGCCGCGCGGGCGGCGCTCAGGGCAGGGGCAGGGGTGGTGACACTGGTCTGCCCGCCCTCTGCATTGATTGAGAACGCCTGCCAATTGGATGCAATCATGCTGCGCTCATTGCCCAAGGATGCCCCGCTGGACAGCGTGGCCGATGATCGTGTCACGGCGTTTTGCATCGGTCCCGGCCTTGGCGTGAATGACCGCACCCGCGATCTGGTGGCGCAGGTTCTGGCGCGGCGCGGCGGAACGCGCGCGTGGCGTGATCCGGTTGTGGTGCTGGACGCCGATGCGCTTGGCAGTTTTGCCGGCGATCCTGCCGCGCTTTTTGACCAATGCCATCCGCGCACCATCCTGACGCCGCATGAAGGCGAATTTGCCCGATTGTTCCCCGATCTGGCCCTGTCGCAGAGGGGCGATCTTTCCAAGATTGACGCAGCCCGGCAGGCAGCAGCGCGCGCGGGCTGTACCGTATTGCTGAAAGGTCCAGATACCGTGATTGCCACGCCAGAGGGCGGCGCAAGCCTGCATGCGGCGGCCTATGACAGGAACGCCCCATGGCTGGCCACGGCGGGTGCGGGTGATGTGCTGGCCGGTCTGATTGCAGGCCTTGCGGCCCCCGATACCAGCGCCGATCTGATCACCATGGCCGAGATCGCAGCATACCTTCATGTGGAATGCGCCGCCTCTTTTGGTCCGGGTCTGATCGCCGAGGATCTGCCCGAAGAGCTGCCCAAAGTGTTCCGCGCCATGGGGCTATGACAAAAGGCGTAAGTCTGCTCAATCCGCCGTGGCCAGCTCAACCCCGCCCGCATAGATCACCTGTGGCTGGCCGCAAAAGATCGAAAACACCTGTGCCGGCCCGTTTGCGCAGGATGCAAAATGCGGTTGGCCTGCCATCTCGGACAGCGGGACCAAAACCTGCGCCTGACCAAAGAGCGCCCTTGCTTGACTGCCCCGCAGCAAAAGCCGTTGTTCCGATGGCAAAGCCAGATCCGTCCCCGGTTTGCCCGGCCCAAAGGCACCCGCCGCAACCACCATCCATGCGCCACTGCAATGGTCATGGCACACCGTCTGCACCGTCACAAAACCAGCGTCCCGGCTGACGATCCGGTCCCCGGCCGAGAGAAACTCAACCGGCAGGACACCGTCCACAGTGAGGATCTCGGTGCCCGCAGGCACCCCCGATTGGCGCCGACCCTGCCTGCCCACCACCCGCGCGGCATCAGGATGGGGGATGTCGTGATCAATTGGATAAAGGTCCATTCTGCCCCTGCCTTGCCCACTTTGCCCCGGTTGTCGCCCAAAGGTGCAAATATCATCTTAAGTACAGGCATTTTTGCCCTCGCCAAGCGTTTGAGGTTTTGATACTCACCCGCCTGTTGCCTCTGGCAATGAGTGCGGGTGTGGCGGAATTGGTAGACGCACCAGATTTAGGTTCTGGCGCCTATGGCGTGGGGGTTCGAGTCCCTTCACCCGCACCAAAGTTCCTTTGCGCAGCAAATGAACCAGCCTCTTTGAAGTGGTGCGCTGGGCGGCAGTCGCTCTGAAAGAGCGATGAGAGCTTCGGCAGTTCTAGCTTTGTCCCACCGCCCGCACCAAAGGCTCTTCCGAAGGACGACGCCGCAGCTTTTTACAACATCTGAATGCGACAGTTGTTCTGCAAGACCAATGAGCGCGCGGGCTTGAACCGTCCCTTGCCCAAGCCCCGCTTGAGACAGAGCCGTCTTGCGGTCAGTATCGGATTGGAAGAGATGTAGCCTGTCATGTGCAATAAAAGAGCAGCAAAATGAAATCCAACCGAATTCACGAAATGCTTGGGCTTGCCTCTGCTGCTGCGGGGTTTTGCGACAGAACCATACAGACAGTTTCAGCGCTACGGGACCGCCTTGGCCGTGCCACGATGAAACGGGACAGTCAACTTGTTGAAACTTTGAAAAAGCTTGATGCCGATCTTTCAGCCGCCGCTGTTGTCAACGCACGGCTCAGCGCCGAGCTGACGATCCTGAACGATGAAGTTTCAAAAGCAGAAGAGTTTGAAAAAGAGAAAGCCAGATACGAATTGGTTGAAACATCCGAGGGCGATTTTGTGTTTCGGATCAAAAGCAGCATGGCTGATGAACAGCCCATTCACTATATTTGCCCTGTCTGCCTGAACCAGGATAAGACCATAAGCTTCATTGGTGGAAGGCACCGGAAAATCTGCCAAACCAACCGAAAACATGTGTTTAACTTTGGCAAATCCGCTCCTGTTCTGACCCCCAAGGTCAGGCACTGATAGCCACTCTTCGCCGTTTTGACCCATGTCAAAGACAGGTTTCTGGCTGTGCCATAAAAAGAACCATAGGTGCGGCGAAATCGGAGGGTGGAGAATTGAGCATGTTTTCAAAAGTCGGCAAGAGCGCCGACCTGTCCCAGCAAATGGCGGACAAGGTTGGTGTGGATGTCAGTGGCATTATTGACCAAGATCCTGTGGCGGCTGGCAAGGTGTTCCGCTCGATCACACTGCGGTGTTCAAAGTGTGACCAGCAGACAGATTGCCTTGACTTGTTGTCCAATAACGAACGGCTGGATGCGCCGCCTGATTATTGCCTGAACAAACAGATCCTTGGAACAATGAAGGATAAATAGCACCCAGAAGAGGGATCTTCGTAGGCGCTTTTCCTGAGTGCCTTTCCAGCCTAGAGATGGTTTGCATCTGAACCTCGTTTCAGTGGTGTTCCCTTTTTTGCGCCAATTCTTCAACTAAAATCCCCACTCTCAGACTGATAATGGGTTTCTAAAAAATGGTTATTTCCCAGAGGCTTAATTGCTTTTGGGAGCCGCTTCAAAACACCCTAAATCGCCAACTCGTTTATCACCCATCTGACTGGGCTGGATTTTTAGGCCCTGACGGATCACTGTGATGCCTGTTGTTCAACCTGGGCAATGGCTGATCTTTGTCTTTGACCGGTCCGCTTGCCCGCCTCGGGCGTCTATCGGAGGTTGGCATCTTTCGAGCGCGAAAGACTGTTCTTTGGCCCCATTTGAGGAGACGAATTGTGAGAAAGCTGCTTTGGTTCTTGGGCGCTCTGCTGGCCTGCCTGATCGCTTATCTCGCGCTGTGGCCTGTCTCGGTGCGGCCTGTGGCTTGGGAGGTGTCTGAAAACCCCGGCTACACCAATGCCTTCGCTCCAAACGATCGCCTGTCATCGCTTGATCTGGTCGGGCTGGACGGTCGTCTGGGCCCCGAAGATGCGGACATCGGGCCAGATGGCCTTGTCTATGTTGCGAGCCACAAGGGGGAAATCCTGCGCATTGAGGCGGATCGCAGTATCACGCCGTTTGCCCAGACATCTGGCCGTCCCTTGGGAATTGAGTTTGCGGACGATGGCACGCTTTTTGTGGCGGATGCCTATCTTGGTCTGCTGTCAATTGACCGCATGGGGCAGGTAACCTTGCTTGCCAATGAAGCCGACGACGAAAGTCCGATCCTTTATGCTGACGATGTTGATATCGCGGCCGATGGGGCCGTCTATTTTTCAGATGCCTCGACCCGATTTGGGGCCGAGGCAAATGGCGGCACATTGCCTGCTTCGGTTCTGGACCTCGTTGAACACTCAAGCAATGGGCGTATCCTGAAATACGATCCGGCCACCGGGAAGACGACGGTTTTTACTCAGGGACTAAACTTCGCCAATGGCGTCGCGGTGAACGAGGCCAGCAACGCGGTGTTTGTGGTTGAAACCGGTGCCTACCGGATCTGGCGGTTTCCTTTGGATGGCAGCCCCGGCGCGGTTGTTTTGGATAACTTGCCGGGCTTTCCGGACAACATAAACAACGCCGCAGGCGGCACCTTCTGGGTTGGCCTTGTCAGCCCGCGCAATGCCATCATGGACAACCTGGCAGGCAATCCGTTTTTGCGGCGGGTCATCATGCGATTACCGGATGCGATGAAACCTGCACCAACCCGTTATGGCCTGATCTTTCGAATGGACGCCGCCGGCCGCGTCATCGAGACGTTTCAGGATCCCGCAGGCCGCTACGCCCTCACAACCGGGGCGGTCACACTGCCGGATGGGCGCATCGCAGTCACATCACTGACGGAACCGGCCCTGGGTCTGTTAAAGATTTCTTCGGACAACTGAACGTGCGTGAATGGCCCGGCAGCTCAATTATGCCGCGTCTTTCCATTTGACCGGCGTGACATAGACGATGCTATCGTCCGCGCTGACCATGACCTCGCCGTCCTGAATGTTGACCTGCAATTTCATTGTGCGATTGGCCATCGTACCCAGCTCACTTGTGGTGCTGCCCGAAAAGTTCATGATCTGAAGATTGTCAAATCGCGCGGTACTGTTTTTGATCTTATCCCACCAAGACCCAGCAGTCCGCCCGTAGGAATAGACAATCACCTTGTCGGCTTTGCCGCAGGATTGGCGGATGATCTTTTCGCTGGGAAGCCCCAGCGCAACCCACAATTCAAGCTCGCCGCTGAGGCTTTTTTGCCAAATGTCCGGCTCGTCATCTACGGACAGACCTTTTGTCATTTCCAGGGTCTCATCGGCATTCAGCGCAAAGGCGAGAATGCGGACCATCAAACGTTCATCCGTTTCCGAAGGATGTTTGGCCACCGTCAGCTTGTGGGTTTCATAGTAGTGACGATCCATGTCTGAAACGGAAAGCTCGACTTTGTAGATGGTGGCCTTTTGCGCCATGATTTTTCCCGACATTGCAGCGTTAAAGATCCGTAGTGCGTCTGGCCGCTTTGTGAAAGCAGATAACGCGAAGGTTCGAGGCCTGTGACTTTTTGCGGGCGTCTGCTCACCCCAGAGGAAAATCCCCAACGGCCCTCATACGTTCCTTAAGAAACGGTCTCTGCTGGCCCCGGAGGACGCACAGCTCGGGATCAGTTTTGCCCAAAGAAGCCCAGGAAGAACCGCCTTCACCCCCTTCATTCCGGCAAGCGCCAGACCAAAGCAACAGCGACCAGTTTCAGAACGCAGGGCAGGACGGCATAGCACAACGTCAGCGCCCAAAGCGCCTGATCGCTATTGGGCTGCCCCGGTGTGAACCCCGCCCCCTGGAGCAGTGGCAGCAGGGCAAAAGACGTCAGCGCCAGCCCCAATTTTCCCGCAAAGGACCATAGGCCAAACCCTTCGGAGGCCTTCAGCCCAGCCTTGTTAAGCGCGCCAGAAAACATCACCGGCAGGATCACCATTTCAGCCCCAAGGGCCGCGCCGGAGGCCGCGCAGATGGCCGCCATGCCAAAACCGCTGCCAGCGGGCAGGAATGCCGCGCCGATGAAACCTGCAATGGCGAGCGGCATCGCCAGCAACAATACCTTGCGCGGGGACATGTGCCGCGCCAGCACTGTCCAGCCCGGCACACAGACCAAGGCCGCAGCAAAAAACACCAGCAAAAGCAAACCGGCTTGCCCCTGAAGCTGCAACCGGTCTTCGACAAAGAACACAAACAGGGTAGAGGTCACCGCAACCGGCAACCCGTTGACCAAGGCCAGGAGCAACAGACGCCCAATTGCCTGATCGCGGTACCGGGCGATGGAGAACCCCTCAGCGGGCAGGGGAATGCGCTGCCATAGCGGGGCGGTGAGCAAGGCAGCCAGCACCCCGATGGCGCAAAGGCTGAGACCAAACAGCAGATATCCGTCGCCGCCCAACGCCGCAAACGCCAGCGGTGCCACGGCGGCAAAGATCACCCCGGCCAACATGCCAGTTTCGCGAATCGCGGCCAATCGCATGGTGTCGGGCAGGGCGCTGCCCGGTGCCAAGGTCGCCGTGCGCCCGTACAAAAGGATCATCCCCAAGCTATAGGCCGAAAACAACAGCACCAAGGTCAGGGTCAGCCACAGTGCCACCTGCGGCCCTGCCTCAAGCGAAAACAACAGCGGAAACCCGATAGACAGGCCAAGCAAGGCCGCGGTGCCAAAGATCCACTGTGCGCGGGGCCAGCGGTCAATGGCCCAACCAATTGCCGGATCTTGCACCAGATCAACAGCCCGGATGGCCAGAAGGATAACACCAAGCGTGGCAAGGCTCATGTCAAGCTCTACGGCTGCAAACCGTGGAAGATGGATATATAGCGGCACGCCAGCCGCAGCCAATACGAAAGCAAAAAGGCTCACACGGGGAAGATGCATCACAGGCGGCCTTACTTTTCACAGGAACGTCTGTCTCTGCTACGGCTAGGGCGGCCAAATGGATCACTTAGGAGCGTTGCGACAGTGTGCTTGCGTGCTTTTCGGTCAATGGCGCGCCCGGATCAGGCCGGGCGCACCAATCGGTTCCGGATCATTCAGCGCTGCCGCCAAACTGTTCCCATGCGTCCATCGCTTGCGCGGCGTACATCAGGGACGGCCCGCCGCCCATATAGATCGCCACGCCCAGCATTTCCTGAAACTCCTGCCGCGTTGCCCCCAGCCGCAACAGCGCTTTGGTGTGAAACCCGATGCACCCGTCACAGCGCAGGGCAATCGCGATTCCCATCGAAATCAGCTCTTTGGTTTTGCCATCCAATGCGCCCTCGGCCTCGGCGTGTTTGGCCATGTCGCCAAACCCCTTCATCGTGTCGGGGATGCCCTTGCGCAATGCGCCGATCTGGGTTGCGATGCCTTTGGTCAGGTCAGGATAATTCAGTGTGCCCACGGGGGTGGTCCTTTGCTTTGTTGCTGTCCCCATGAGTTTAGCCGCTCTGCCCGCAGGCCGCGTTGAGATGGATCAAACCTGCTGCTGGATGACTGGTTTGACCTCACGTCAAAAACCAATCGCCGCCCCGTCCTTGCGCTGGTCCGATCCGCCAGCGTAACCGCCGCCGCCCGGCAAACGGCGGATCAACTGCGCCCCGCCAAATCCAAAGGCATTGTCCGGTGCCTCCAGCGTGATTTTATGTCCCAACGCAGCAAGCATGGTCAAAGTTGTCTCGGGCAGGGTGGTCTCACAGGCCAGACCCAGCCCTTCGGTCACCCGCCAGCGCGGCGCATCGGCGGCCATCTGCGGATCTTGACCAAACAATTCACAACGCAGCAGCATTTGCACATGTCCCTGCGCCTGCATCGGCCCGCCCATCACGCCAAAACTCATACGCGGCCCCTCAGGCCCCATGACGAAACCGGGAATGATGGTGTGAAAAGGGCGCTTGTTCGGGCCAACGTGGTTTTGGTTGGCAGGATCAAGCGAGAACCCCGCGCCGCGATTTTGCAAGGCGATGCCGGTGCCCGGCACCACCACACCTGAGCCGAACCCGGCATAGTTCGACTGAATGAAGGACACCATCATGCCTGATGCATCCGCTGCAGTCAGATAAACCGTGCCGCCTTGTTTAGGCGCCCCCGCACCAAAATCCTGCGCCCGCGCCGGATCAATCAATGCCGCCCGTGCCTTGAGGTATGCGTCATCCAGCAAATCGTCCGAACCAACGCGGTTCATATGGCCCGGATCGCCCACATAGGTTTCGGCATCCGCCAAGGCCAGCTTCATCGCCTCGATCTGCAAATGCATCGCTTGCGGATCATCTGCATCCAGATCGCGAATGGCCGTATGGTTCAGCATCCCCAGCGCCATCAACGCCGCAATCCCCTGACCGTTGGGCGGGATCTCATGCAAGGTCACATCATCAAAGCTTTTTGAGATGGTGCCGCACCAATCTGCCTCATGGGCGGCCATATCAGCCGCTGTCAGGGCCGCGCCGTGCTCTGCGGCAAAGGCGGCGATCTTCTGGGCGATGTCCCCATGATAAAACGCCTCGCCCTTGGTTTCGGCAATCCGGCGCAGGGTGTGGGCATGGCCGGGGCTGGCAAATATCTCTCCGGCCTTTGGAGCGCGGCCATTGGGCATAAAGGTTTCGGCAAATCCGGGTTGTGGGTGCAATTCCTCTGCCGCCCGCGCCCAGAGGCTGGCAATGACGGGTGAGACGGGAAATCCGCCTTCGGCATAGCGGATGGCGGGTGCGAACAGATCGGCGAAAGGCAGCTTGCCAAACCGGTCTGACATCATCACCCAAGCCGAAACCGCGCCGGGCACTGTCACACTTTCCCAGCCGCGAAACGGCATCTCAGCCAATCCGGCAAATCGCTCCGCGGTCCACCCCGCAGGAGAGCGGCCAGAGGCATTGAGACCGTGCAGCTCATTGCCATTCCAAAGGATCGCAAAGGCGTCTGATCCGATGCCATTGCCTGTCGGTTCCAGCACCGTTAGGGCAATCGCCGCAGCCAACGCCGCATCCACCGCATTGCCGCCGCGCGCCAACATGGCAACCCCGGCTTGTGCTGCGAGTGGTTGCGAGGTTGCCACCATATTGCCAGCCAGAACCACCGAGCGGCGAGAGGGATAGGGGTGATGGGCGCGCAGTTGCATGAGGAACCTCCAGACAATTGGATATGCCGCCAGTAAGGCCCATTTTGGCCCAAGGTGCCAGTGGTCAAAGCAAGGGGTATGCGGGTGGATTGTGCCTGCCGCATGGGCCGCATAGATTGGCCGGGCAAGGAGACACCACATGACCCAATCGCCCCTCGTCCTGCAACAGGCCGCCGCCAGCGTTCAGGCCCGCCGCCGCATTGCGCAATGGTTGCCGCCAACCCCCTGTCTGCCGTCAAAACGGGTGTTTGAGGATGGCACCGGTCTGTTCTTCAAGGCCGAGAATTTTCAACGCACGGGGTCTTTCAAGTTTCGCGGGGCGCTGTCGAAACTGACGTCACTGCCTGTGGACCAGCCGGTGATCACCGCCTCCTCGGGCAATCACGGCATCGCGCTTTCAACGGCGGCGCAGATCACAGGGCATCAGTTGGCTGTGGTGCTGCCCGAAACGGTAGCTAAAGATAAGCTGAATAAGATCAAAGCCTTGGGTGTTGAGGTGATCTTGCATTCCAATGATTCAGGTCTCGCGGAACGTCATGCGCGGGTCGTCGCGGAAGAGCGCGGTCACACCTATGTCTCGCCCTATAACGATGCGCAGATCATCGCCGGACAAGGCACGCTCGCGCTTGAGCTGTTGGAACAATTGCCGCAGATCGACAACGTTTTTGTCTCTCTGGGCGGCGGCGGGTTGATCTCGGGCATCGGATCGGTGCTCAAGGCGTTTTCGCCGCGGACCCGCATGATCGGGGTCAGCGCCATCAATTCCGCCGCGCTGGATGCCAGCGTAAAGGCAGGCAAAACCGTTGATGTGGTGCATTCCGAAACGCTTGCAGACGGCTGCGCGGGCGGCATCGACGAAGGTACGATCACTTTGCCGCTGGTATCGGAGGTCGTGGATGAGTTCATCACCTGCACCGAAGACCAGATCGCCGAAGGCATGCGGCGCATCGCCTGGGATGAAAAGATGCTGGTCGAAGGCTCTGCCGGATTGGCATTGGCGCCTTGGTTGGAGGATCAGCCACGTTTTGCCGGGCAAACGTCCGTCATCGTGCTGTGCGGGGCCAATTTTGATCAGGCCACGGTCGCGCCGGTGTTGGGTTTGGCCTGAGCGGTCAGGGCAATGCGCCGAGCCAGAACCAGACCGACAGGATCGAAATCGCAGTGGCGATCAACACCGATGAGGCCGCAACCCGCCGCGCCCGGCCATACATATTGGCAAAGATATAGGCATTGAACCCCGGCGCCATGGCGGCGGTAAGGACACCGGATCTGAATGCATCCGTGGGCAGGGACAATGCTGATCCAAAGGTCCAGACCAAAGCCGGATGCACCAAAAGCGCGATGCCGCAGACCATGGCGATCGCTTTCATATCGCCCTCGGGCCGGTATTGGATCAACACACCGCCAAGTGCAAAAAGCGCGGCGGGTAGGGCGGCGCGCACGATCAGCGACAATGCGTCCTCGACAACGGTGGGCAGGATCAGTCCGCTGAGATTGACGGCAAATCCGGCCAAAATACCGATGACCAGCGCATTGCGGAACATCGCGCGGCCCACATTGCGCAGCATGGTTAGCCCGGTTTCACCGCGGTTGCGCACCACCTCCATGACCGTGATGCCCAGCCCGTAGCAAAACGGCGCGTGAAAGGCGACGATGGCAAAATTTCCCGCCAGTGCATCGGCGCCGTAAGCCCGTTCGGTGATCGGCAGGCCCAGCAGGACAGAGTTGGAAAACAGGCAACAAAAACCGATGGCAACGCAGTCTTCCCAATCGCGCTTGAACAAAAGCCGCGCACCAAAGATGCCGAGTGCAAAACAGATCGCCGCGCCGCCAAAAAAGCTGACCATCAGGGCCGGGGTCAACGAGGCGGAGAGATCAAGATGCGCGATGGCCTGAAACAGCAGGCAAGGGATGGCGAAGTTCTGGGTGAATTTCATCACCCCGTCGATGCCCGAGGCCGGAAACAGCTTGGCCCAGACCGCGACATAGCCAAAACCAATGACCAGAAACACGGGCAGAATGACATCCAGAAGGGTTTGCACGTCGGCAGCCTTGGTCATTGTGGGGGCGTTGCAGTGGGGGTTTCACACCCCCACACCCCCGTGGAGGTTTAAAAGGCCAAATGAAGATCAGTCGATCTCAAAGTTGAGCGTCATACCGTCATAGGCGGGCGAAATATGTGCGGGCAGCTCGCCGCGCAGGGTCTGATAATCCAGATCGTTGTGCATGTTGGTCAGCACAGCCTCTTGCGGGGCCATGTCTTTGATCCAGTCAAGGGTCTGGTCCAGATGGCTGTGGGTTGGATGCGGATCGCGGCGCAGCGCGTCGACGATCCAGCAGCGCAAGCCTTGGAGATGTGGCCAGACATCATCGGGAATACTTGCAACATCAGGCAGATAGGCAACGTTGTTCATCTTGAAGCCAAGCGCATCCATACCGCCGTGATTGACCAGAAACGGGGTGAAGGCCAGCGTGCCGCCAGCGCCCTCAATGGTCACGTCGCCCTCGATATTATGCATGTCGAGAATGGGTGGATACATCGACCCTTCCGGGCGGATGAAGGCGTAACCGAAGCGTTCCAGCAGGGCCGCGCGCGTGGGTTCGTCAGCCCAGACCGGCAAGCGCTGGCGCATGTTGATGACCAGCATCCGCAGATCATCGAGCCCGTGCACATGATCTGCATGGGAATGGGTGTAGAGCACCGCATCGAGGCGGCCCACTTCGGCGTCCAGCAATTGTTGGCGCATATCGGGGGAGGTGTCGATCAGCACCGATGTTGTGCCCTCCGATCCGATCCGTTCCACCAAGGCCGAACAGCGGCTGCGGCGGTTTCTCGGCTCATTCGGATCGCAGGCGCCCCAATGCCCGCCAAGGCGTGGCACCCCGCCAGAAGAGCCGCAGCCCAGAATGGTGATGCGCATTTCAGCCATCAGGCGGGCACCTGATAGGCCGCAGCCTTGGCAAACAGGCGGTCAAAGTTGGCCTGGGTCTGAGCGGCGAAATCGGCGTAATCCAGCCCGAATGTTTCTGCCGCCTTTTGTGCGGTATGGGCGGTATAGGCCGGTTCATTGCGCTTGCCGCGATGGGGCGGCGGGGCAAGGTAGGGCGCGTCGGTTTCCACCAAAACGCGGTCCACCGGGCAGTTGGCAAAAATCTCGCGCAGTTCGGTGGATTTGGGAAAGGCTGTAATGCCCGACATGCTGAGGTAAAACCCCAGATCCAGCGCAGCGCGGGCCAGCGCGGGGGATGAGGAGAAACAATGCATCACGCAAGCATAAGACCCCTGCTTGAACTCATCAGCAAGGATGCGGGCCATATCATCATCGGCGTCGCGGGCATGGATGATCAGCGGCAGGCCGGTTTGCCGGGCCGCGTCGATGTGAATGCGCAGCGAGGTTTTCTGTACCTCGGCGCTGTCGGCGGTGTAGTGGTAATCAAGGCCGGTCTCGCCAATGCCGACAAACTTGGGATGCCGGGACATCGCGATCAGCTCATCGGTGCTGGTCAAAGGCTCTGACGCGGCGGACATCGGGTGGGTGCCGGCGGCATAAAACACCGGATCATGCGCCTCGGCGATGGCGCGAACGGCGGGTTCGTTCTTGAGTTTGGTACAGATGGTGACCATGCGGGTCACACCGGCGCGGGCGGCGCGGGCAATCACCTCGTCCAGCTGGCCTTCGAAGTCGGGGAAATCAAGGTGACAATGGCTGTCTGTGATCTGCGGCGTTTGCGTCATGCCTGCGGTCCTGTCTTATCGCGGGGCCGCTTGGGCCATCTTCAGCAGGGTATCTAGGACCAGCGCGGTAGGGTCAAGGTTGACCGCAAGCCCGTGGCGGGCGCGTGCCGAAATCTCTGCGGCGACATCGGCCCAGATACGGCCTTGATGCGGGGTGGGCGACAGGCGGGCCAGAAGGGCCGCTTCGCCTTGCGCGGCCTCTATGGCGGGCGGTGATCCGGTGGCGCCGGTGCGGGCCAGCCGCGCCAAAAGCAACTCCACCAGCGTGAAAAGCAAGGTCAGCTTTTCCTCTGCCCCGCGCTGTGCGGCGGCTTCGGCCAGCTTGAGGGCGCGGGTGCGATCCATCTGCGGCAGAGATGCCATCAGTCCAATCAATTCGGCATAGATTTGCAGCCCGCCCATCAGCGACAGGCGCAGCGCACCGCCAACAGAGCCGCCTGATAGTTCGGCCAAGGCCGCCGCATCGCCGCTGATCTCAACGTCAGAGGCATTCAGCGCCTGCGCCATTTCATCGGGCGACAGGGAGCCAAGGCGCAGGGTCCGGCAGCGCGAGCGGATCGTCGGCAGCAGGCCTGAGGGTTGGTGGCTGATCAGCAGCAGAACCGCGCGTTCGGGTGGCTCTTCCAGCATCTTGAGCAGGGCATTGGCCGCGTTCGGGTTCATCTCATCGGCGTCGTCGATGATCACCACCCGCCGCCCGCCATCGGCGGCAGACATCTGGAAAAACCCGTTGAGCGCCCGCACATCGTCCACGACAATCTGTTTGCGCATCTTTTTGGTGTCAGGGTTGATGGAGCGCGTGACCGATTTCACCGCCCCTTCGCCGCCAGAAGCGATGCGCCGGGCAACGGGATGATCCTCGGGGATGTCCAAGCTCTGTGCGGGTTCGGCTGCGAACATGCCGCCATCCTCAGGGTCCGGTGTGGCAAGCAAGAACCGAGCCAGACGCCATGCCAGCGTGGCCTTGCCCACGCCGCGCGGGCCAGAAAGCAGCCATGCGTGGTGCAATTTTCCGGCGTTGAACACGTCCAGAAAGGCCGCCTCAGCCGCGCTTTGCCCGATCAGTCGGGGCGTGTCGCGGGGGTGCAGGGCACCGTCCACGCGGTCTGGTTGGGGGGCGTCATCGCTCATGCAGATCGTTTAGCACGTTTGCGGGCGGATGGAATGGGGCAGGGCAGGCAAGGGGCGAAAAACCCCTGCCGCTGCGGCTGGCCTCAGGCCGGGTGCGCCTGTGCCAATGCCCGGCGGCGCATCCAATAGGCCAGTGCGAACATCACCAAAAAGCTGAGGTTGAGCCAAGCGTTCAGCCATGCGCCGGAAAGGACAGATCCGGTGCTATCGACCACATACCAACAGGCCAATCCGGGAAACACCAGCAGGCACCACAGGCGGTTGTCGCGGTCAAACAGGTGGTTGGTAATCAGCAGCAGATTGATGCCCCAGCCCACCATAACCCCGCCCGCGATGGCCGCGATAACCTGGGCAGCAGGGGTATCCACGCGCTCCAATCCGTTGACGGGCCAATGCAGCAGATCCACAAGCATGTCGGGCAAGGCATTGGTTGCGGGAGTGGAGCCAAGCGCGGTGATCAGGCCAAAGCCGATCACAGTGATGGCCGCAAACTGGGCGAGTTTTTTTGCAGATTGTGCTGACATGGCAGCCTCCTGTTTCGATGAACTGGCACGGTGATGCGCCATGAGAGGGAGGCAAATCAATTACCTCCGAGGTAACTGTGCCGCGCCAAAAACCGTGATAGGTTGATCCCATGACCACATTTTCTGACAGCCTCAAATCATGGCGCAAACAGCGCCGCTTTAGCCAACTGGATCTGGCGCTGGAGGCCGAGGTGTCATCGCGGCACCTGTCGTTTCTGGAAACGGGGCGCGCAAAACCCAGCCGCGAGATGGTGGACCGGTTGGGCGAAGCGCTGCATCTGCCCTTGGCGGTACGCAATCAGATGCTGACGCTGGCGGGGTTTGCCGCGCGGTATCCGGGGCGCGATTGGCAGGATGCGCAGATGGCCCCGATCCGCGCCGCGATTGATCACATGTTGATGCGCCATGATCCTTATCCGGGTTTTGCGCTGGACCGGATGTGGCGCGTGGTGCGGATGAACCAATCGGCGCAGCGGCTGTTTGGTTTGCTAGGGGTGCGCGAAGGGGCGGATTTGCTGGAAATTTCCAGCTCTGATCTATTGCCGCAGGTGATTGTGAACTGGCCCGAAGTGGCACAGCATCTGGCGCTGCGCCTGCGCACGGAAAGTGCGGGGCGGGGCGGCGATGCGCGGTTTGATGCGGTGGCCGAGGAATTGACCAAAGCGGCGGGGCCATCAGGCACAGAGGACACGCCGCCGGTTATTCCCACAATCTACCGCATCGGCGATCAGCAGCTTTCGCTGTTTTCCACCATCGCACAATTTGGCACCGCCGAGGATTTGTCGCTCGATGATCTTAAGATCGAGTTGTTTTTTCCATCAGATGACGCAAGCAAAGCGGTGCTTTTGGGCATGGCCGGGGCAGCCTGAGATCAGCTTTGCGCAGCCTTTTCCAGCCGCGTTTGAACAACGGCCAGAACATCGCCTGCGACCTCGTCAATCTCGCGGGCGCCGTCGATCACTTCAAACCGCGCTGCATATTCTTTGGCCAACGCCAGAAATCCGGCCCGCATGGCTTTTTGCAGATCTTCGCCAAATTCCTCGAACCGCTCTTCCACCGTTTGGCGCGACAGGGCGCGGGACAGACCCTTGGCCGGGTCCATGTCAATCAAGATAGTCATGTCCGGTTCAACCCCGATCATCAGGCTGTGCAACTGATCGACCATGGCGCGCAGATCGCCGCGTGACAGCCCCTGATACATCCGCGTGGAATCGGCAAAACGGTCGCAGATCACCACCTTGCCCGCATCCAGTGCCGGTTGGATCGTGCGTTCCAGATGATCGCGGCGTGCAGCGGTGAACAGCAATATTTCGGTGCGGGCTGACCAGCGGTCCGGATCGCCCCGCAACACCAAGGCGCGGATCTCTTCGGCGCCAGGTGATCCGCCCGGCTCGCGCGTTAGAACAACATCGATGCCCCGTGCCTCAAGCGTTTCGGCCAACAGGCGGGCCTGAGTGGATTTGCCCGAACCGTCGATGCCCTCAAAGCTGATGAAAAGTCCCGGTTGGCTCACGATGCGTCCTGTGGCCCGGCATTCAGACGCGCCAGAAGATGCCGCGCGGCGGCGGTCACCTTGACCATGAAACCGCCCGGCTCAACCGCGTCAGAAGCGACCAGCGGCACGCGGACCTCAGGCAGATCGCCCCGTTGTACCAACAATTCGCCCAGCACATCACCTTTGGCTATCGGGGCGTGGAAAGGGCCGGTATAGATCACCTCGCCCTTGACGTCCGCTCCGCCGGAAACCGGCACCAGAACCGACAGATCATCTTGCAATTCCAGGCCGACACTGTCGGACACGCCCATCGCCACGGGTGCATCCGCCAGACGTTTGCCCGCCGCGCCCAGCGATTTTTGTGAAAACTGGCGGAAGGCCCAATTGACGATGGCTTCGGCTTCTTGTGCCCGTTCGGCGGAACTGCCCAAGCCGGAAAGTACAAAGATCACCCGGCGGTCGCCCTGTTTGGCAGAGCCAACCAAGCCATATCCGGCCTCATTGGTGTGCCCGGTCTTCAGCCCGTCCGCCCCGATGCCAAGACCGAGCAAAGGGTTGCGGTTCGTGGTGTTTTTGGGCGCACGCCCGTCAAAGGCAAATTTGCGTTCAGAAAACAGCGGATAATACTGCGGGAAATCGGTGATGATGCGGGTCGCCAGCAGGCCCAGATCACGCACCGACATCAAATGACCGGCCTGAGGCCAGCCGTTGGAATTGGCAAAGGTGGAATTGGTCATGCCCAACTGCTGCGCCCGCTGGGTCATCATCCGGGCAAAGCCGTATTCGGTGCCATCGGGCGACAAAGCCTCGGCGATCACAGCGCAGGCATCATTGCCCGACAGCACAATGATCCCGCGCAACAGATCCTCAACCTTGACCCGGTCCGTGGTGTCCAGAAACATCGTTGATCCGCCATAGGCCATCGCGTGGCTGGAGACCGGCAGTTTTTCCACCAGATCCAGACCGCCGTTCTGTTTGCCCCGTTCAATCGCTTCAAACGCCATATAGAGCGTCATCAATTTTGACATCGACGCGGGCGGCAAAGGTGTGTCGGCGTTTTTGGTCAGCAGAACCGTGCCGGTGGTCTGATCAAAGACATAGGCAGCCTTGGCCTTGGTATCGAAGGCCGCGGCGGGCAGGGCCAAGAAGATCAGCGCCAGGCAGGCAGCAAAGATGCGGATCATGAGGGGGGTATGCTCCTGTCGGTTCAGTTCAGTTGGCAATTCGGACGGCAGATCAGTTGGTGACGGCATAGGCGTCAGAAAAGCCCTCGGCTTTGATCTTTTTGATTAGGCCGCTTAGTTCGGATTTGTTGCTGGCCGGACCAACCACAACACGCCAGAACGGTTTGCCGTTGGTCTCGCCGCGTTTGATGGTTGGCACAACACCTGCACCGCGCATCTGCTTGGCCACACGTTTGGCGTTGGCCTCAACGCTGAAGATGCCGATCTGCACAAACGGGCGTTTCAGCGATGAGGCACTGCGCTTGGGCGCAGCTTTGGCGGGTTTCGGGGCAGGGGCCTTGGCCACGGGTGTGGCCGGGGCGGCCTCGATCGCAGCGCCAGCGGCGGCGATCGGGTCCAGCGTGGTTTCAGAAACCTCCGCTGGGGCGGCAACGGTGTCAGTGGTCTGCGGCGCGGGCACCGGATCGGTTGGCACAGCCGTCTCTTCGCGGCGCAAGGCGGTCACGTTCAGCTCGGTCGGTGCACCGGCCAGAATGTTCAGCGCGGCCGCCGCATCAGAGGATATCTGCAAACGCGGTCCGGGCAGCTCACGCTCGCGGCGGAACAGGGCGCCGATCACAAATTTGCCGTTGGCCTGATTGCGAATGATCACCCGCTCGGGTTCTTTCACATCCGGATGTGCCACCCAGACACCGCCGAGCGAAGGACGTCCATCCCATAGCCCCTGTTCGGTGGCCGAGAAAATCTCGGGCGCTTCGACGTCGCGCTCGATCAATTTGGTCGATTGCGTGCTGCCCGCGCTGCTGGCCTCCGCTTTGGGTTTGGGCAGTGGCAGGTTGAACTGCCCGTTCTCATCGCAACCCGCCAATAGCGCCAGCGAAACCGCCGCGCCCGTCCAAAGACGCCAGCCGGGGCGGTTGATATGCATAGGGTCAACGGGCCTGCTCATGATGTTCTGTCCTTGCCTGTGTGTCCCTGTCGGGCACGTTTTTGCCGATTTGCCGGCAGCACCGATTGTCCCCTGACGGGGATCTTTGCGGCATCCTAACGCGGCAAGACGCACCTGAAAAGGCTGGCGAAGGCGGATCGGCAAAATTCCCCGACCCAATACGCGATTTCTCGGTTTGCCGAATCGTAACAGGTTGATTAAGGGAGACATATCGCGGAGGTTTGGCAGAGTGGTCGAATGCACCGGTCTTGAAAACCGACGGGCGTGAAAGCGTCCCCAGGGTTCGAATCCCTGAGCCTCCGCCATTGTACATCACCAACAGTATCACTAGGTTACATGCAGCAGCACTTCGCTGCCTAGTAGTACGTTGATTTTACCAATAAAACAACGATTTGCTGGGGGCTGTTGCGAGGCAACCCTCGTAAGCCCTTGGCGTGCAATGGAACGCAAAAGCTGTACAGGTTTCGCCTGAAATGCTGTACAGCTTCTGGATCAGGGGCAAAAAAAGATGGCAGTGATCTCATCCAAACAGGTCGAAAAGATTCTCAAAGACGGAGCCGGGAGGGACCACTCAATCGGCGCCGGACTGTATCTCCGGGTTAAGAAGGCGAAGAAAGGCACAGATAGGCTGCACGGCGGTGCTGTCTGGATTGTGAAACGATCACGGACCACGCCGACCGGCCGGCAGCAGATATCCCGCTCAATCGGGGAATTGTCCGAAGTCGATCTGCACGACGCTCGCGCCATCGCTGAGCGTGTCATAGATGCTTTTGAGCGGGGGGTCGATCCTGATCAGGTTCTCGCCAAGTCCGAGGTAGTGGATGATGACGGGCACGATCTGCCGACAGAGACGGGCTTTGTTTTTGCCACAGCCGACTCCCCGTTCGGTGAGCTTGCCCGCATGACCTTCAACAACGAGTCAAAGAAGCTGCGCAGCGACAAATACAAACAACAGTGGTGGAATAGCCTCGAAAAGCCGCTCAAGAAGCTCGGGCACATGCCCGCTGCTGACATCACACCGGCCCACATCGGCGAGGTGCTCTATAAGGACTGGAACAGAACACCCGATTCAGCCCGCAAACTCGTGCAGCGCCTTGCTAAAGTGTTTGAATTTGCGCGTGGTGTTGGGGCGATCTCCCATGACATGCCCAGCCCCGTGGCTGCGGCAAAGGTCGCGCTGGGTCCGCAAACTGATCAGGTACAGCATCACAAGAGCCTGCCCTATCAAGACGCCCCGGCCTTCTATGCGCGGCTGTCTGAGCGCCCTGCAATCTCCGCTTTGGCTTTGCGCTGGATCATGATCACAGCGACACGCAGTAATGAAACGCGCGGGATGCTGTGGGATGAGGTCGATGTCGAAAATCGCATCTGGACCATCCCCCCAACCCGCATGAAAACAACCCGTATCGGATCAGAAAAGACGCACACTGTATTCCTCAGCCAAACGCATCTGGACCTTCTGGACGAGCTGCGGGGCATCACAGGTGGCAAGGGGCTGGTATTCCCAAATTCCAACGGCAAGGTGATGAGCGATGATGTATTCCGGGCCCTGTTCCGCCGCATGGGCTGCACCGTGAGTGACCGCGAGGGGGCGCAGTTGAATGTGACCGCCCACGGCTTCAGAACCACTTTCCGCACATGGGTCGAAGAATGCACGGCGCTGGATACACGCTCAGCCGAGCAGATCCTCAGCCACAGTGTCGGCAATGCGGTTGAGATGGCTTATCAGCGGAATGCAAAACGATCCGTGCTCATGCGCCAGATGCTCGCCCTGTGGTGTGATTACCTGCTCGGCAAGATCACGGTCGCTGAATTGCATGATCGCTTTTTCCCCGACGAGTGACGCAAGATGTAGTGTAACGGCACCATGTGAAACAACATGTTGCTGTCCGCTATGTCGCGCAGCTAAGCTGAAATTGTAGCGATTCGAATGTGAACCGCACAAACCAACAAAGGGGCCCTTGCCCGCAAAGGAGACCAAACAAATTAGTGAGCGAGGGACCATGGAAACGACAAAACAGAACGTATGCCTTTATTACACGCCGGATGAGGTGGCGGAGATGGTTGGGACGGACAAGCGGACTTTAAGCCGCATGTCGGCCTCAGGAGAGGCGCCAAAGCCCATCAAATTCACAGCAAAGATGCTGCGATATCCCAAGCGACGAGTCCATGAGTGGCTCGAAAGAATGGAGCAGGCAGCCTGACCGGCGGCCACCACCCCTGCACCTATCATACTGTTTTCCAGAAAACGCCTATTTCTCGAACAACCTTTGCGCAATTCCGCGCTGGGCTGAGATGTTTTTGCGTTTCTGGGCGGAGAAGCACGCGCCAAATATCAACAGCCTACCACCCCGGACGGAGTTAGCTCTTGCCGCAATTTTTTTCATTGCTGCGGTTCTGCCAGATGGCGCTGGTCGAAAACAGCGCCCAAAAAAAACTTGCACTGTTCGGCTCTGGGGTTTGCCTCAACCAACGTGTTAAAAAAACTAGAGCCCGGAATGGTTCCGCAAAAATCACCGCTTGGGCAACTCCGTCACCGTGCACGATTTCACACGCTGTTCACCCAAGCACGGATAATCATGCCCTCTTGCTTCTTCGCTGCTCCTATTGAAGAATATGAAAACGGAAGAGATGAAGAGGTAATGGCTTGGTATTTGATGGACTTGACGAAACGAGCATCGCCTACATTGTGCTAAATCGGTGGCTACCGGGTTTGATAACTGTAGTTACTGGCGGATATCTAGCTAGTATTCTGTTCCCGAAGCTACAAAAGAAAGCCCGCCGAAATTCTCAGTTCGAAGAGAAGAGGCTAGAGATTGCCGAAAAAATCGTTCAGGACTTCAACAGATATATTGTAGCATGGAGAAGGCTGATACAAATATCAGAGTTCGAACTTACACAGGGTCTTTCTGACGCAGAACAAGAAAGAAAAACCCAGTTTGTAATGCAAAGGAACGAGCGACGTGACAACCTATTGGACTCCTTGAAGCTTTGTCAGCTTTACTTCTGTGAGGGAGCCTGCAAGGAAATCCAGAGATTTGTCGATTGGGATGAGAAGCAGACTCGACAATCGCTCGACCAACTTCCTAATATCGAAGCGTGGCGGGAGCATGAAAGCACATTGTTGAGTTTGATTAGAAATGAAATTTCATAAGCACTTCATAGTTTTCTTCGGTATTTCTATCGCGAGTCCGAGCTTCGCAAGCTGTCCTGGACCTGGATGCCCCGCGGGACTTAACTCTTCTGGCGACTTCATAGCGGGCGCCATTATTGGTGGTATAGTAGGTCAAAATGCCGAAACTGCCAAAAAGAGACGACGTGTCTACGGCAAGGCGCGAACTCAGAGCTTCGAGAATGTTGAGGAAATACGAGATGTTCAAGAAGCGCTCAATTTCCTTGGCTTTGATGCGGGTATTGTGGACGGGGTTTTTGGTAGTCAAACAAGAAAGGCGATACGCGGCTATCAATTAGCCCGCGAGTTTCCAGTGACTGGTAGATTGAGTGATGAAGGAAAAGCGGCGTTAGCTGTAGATTTCCGAAACGCTAAACGCATCAGAAGTTTGCCCGAGCTGTCTGCGAACGAGGGTGAATGATTTCATGATCCCAATTTTTGGTTTGGTAGTGCTGAACAAAATATCCCCTCATATCTCGTGGTCGAACCTCGCGCCAACACTGGGCCGCGATGTTTTTGCGTTTCTGGGGAATTGACCTGCCCCCCGAAACTTCCCTCAGTTTGATGTAGAGTTTGCTCAACCTTTCGAAGGAGCAAACAGATGCGAAAGAGCCGATTTAGCGAAGCCCAGATTATTGGGATGATCAAAGAGCAAGAAGCAGGGATGCCGACTGCGGATGTGTGCCGTAAGCACGGTCTCAGCCAAGGGACGTTCTACAAGTTCAAGTCGCAGTATGGCGGCATGGAAGTATCGGATGCGGCGAAGCTGCGTGCGGTCACTGACGAGAACGCGAAGCTGAAGCGTTTGTTGGCCGATACAATGCTGGACAACGTCGTGCTGAAGGACTTGCTAGGAAAGAACTGACGACACCGAACATGCGACGGGCTGCAGCACGCAAAGCGATGCGGGATCATGATATCTCGCAACGTCGGGCGTGCAGGCTTGTTGGTGTCGATCCCAAGACCGTCCGGCGCGACAAACCGCCAGATAATCCTGAAGTTCGCAAAGAGATGAAGGCGATTGCCAATAAACGCCGCCGGTTTGGTTATCGGCGGATTGGTGTGATGCTGGAACGCAAAGGTATGATCATGAATCACAAGAAGCTGTATCGCCTGTACACAGAAGAAAAGCTGGGCGTCAGACGACGAAGAGGGCGAAAACGGGCGCGTGGATCACGCACGCCGATGCCAGTGGCGCTACGGCCGGGCCAGCGCTGGTCACTAGACTTTCTGTCAGACACGTTTGGTACGTCGCGCAAGTTCCGCATTTTGGCAGTGAATGATGATTGCTGTCGTGAGAATCTGTGCCTCATGGCCGACACCAGCATCTCAGGTGCGCGTGTCGCCCGTGAATTGGATGCGCTGGTTCGGATCTACGGCAAGCCTGCCAGCATTGTCAGCGATAATGGAACCGAGTTCACCAGTCGCGCGATCCTGAAATGGGCGAATGAGAACGATGTCGAGTGGCACTACATCGATCCAGGAAAGCCGCAGCAGAACGCCTTCATTGAGTCATTCAACGGCAGTCTGCGCGACGAGTTGCTGAACGAAGAATGGTTCGACACCTTGGACGACGCCCGCCGCAAGCTGGCGCTCTGGCGATACGATTACAACAACGTCAGACCCCACTCATCACTGGAAAACCAAACACCCGCTGAAGCGCGTCGAGCGCTTGAGCAATGTGAGGGCTCCGCGCACGACGCGCTTGCCCAAAATGAAACCGACGAATATGAAATCCAAACCCGCAAACTCTCGTTATGAATGAGGGAGCCTCGGGGGGCAGGTCAGCGGCGATCCGCCATTGCGGCCATTTTTGACCTATTGGTCTTAGGTTTCGGAGATGTAATATTAATCTTTCTGGCAAATCTTAAACACTGCACATCTCAGCATATTCGTGCATTGGACCAATTTCTACGAAGAAGGGTTCCAAATCGATTGCGACAGGTTTCTTGGGGCGGGCGACGATACGAAACTCTTTTTGGTAGTGAAAACGAAAATGCTTGGTCATCTCTGGCACCTTGTAACGCATAAAGTCGAGATAGGGATCATAGTAATCCACGTCACCATTCTTGAAGTCCCACCCCTTAAGGACATCCCTTAGTTGGTCGAAAAACAGCCGTTGAAATCTCTTGCGGTCTTTTATGATTAGCGCTGCGTCCGCGTCAAAGTCTGTCGGCATCCGCCTATCCATGTCTCTGCAAAGACTCAGGAGGTAGTAGTCAGGGACGGATACACGAATTTGCGGATCGGTCTGCGTTACATTGAATTTCATTCCTTCCACATTGACGTGATCATAGCCTTTCAAGATTTTGTCGTAAGTCGGAATGATAAATTCACGTTCTGTCTCCAAATCTTGCTGTGCATGTAGCAGGCTGCCATTTGAATAGAGACTTGCAGGGGAAACGCGAAACGTCCCAGTGTGAAGCATCTGCTCAACATACTCTTTTTTGGAGAATTTGACGAGATAAGGCCCGTCAGGCTCATCGACACCTTTGAACAACGTGACCCCGATTGGCCCACCACCGTCAAAATACTTGTTTAATGGTTCGTTCGCAGCTTGAATTAGCTCACCAGTAATAGCTACCCGAAAACTCTGCTCTTCCATGAGGGCAGTAAACTTACGCATCAAATTGCTATCGTTTTGAAGAACGTCTAGCGGTGCTATTTGCCCATTCTCAGTTAAATATACCTGATTGTGGAAAACATCACAAAACCTTTGAAAATATTCATCATCAGTTGCGCGGATCAAGTAGGGATCACGGTAGTAAGTTGCTCGCCAGTGATCGCTTCGCTTCAGATTTCCACCATTCTGGGCCGCCTCGGCTTCAAGCTGCTTAAGTCGATGTTGAAACCAGTTGTAACGCTCACGCCACATATCGAATTACCTTCCGCGATACGTCACGAACACAACCCTCGGCCGCATTAGCTTCCTCAAGAAAACTCTCGCTGGTTTCATTATGTGCAACACCCAGTTTCATATCGGTTTAGTTGCTACTTTGCTGCGAAAATTGGCAGTCACGAGGGCGCGCCAGCTTCGGTGACGGTCGCTTTCAGAACTAGCCAAGTAAGCGCATGTACGAGGTCTATCAGTTCGTTAAGGCGTCGTTCATTCTCTTCCTGTGCCCAAGGTTCAATCAACTCGCCGTGCATTACTGAGTTGCGGACCGTCTTCCAAGTATCCAGTTGAGCATCAGTAATGCCCTCTTGTCCCGAAAGTCCTTTAATGAACACGGCAGCGTTTCGGTGCTTGAGCATCCCGAGGGATGACATCAGGCGATCCCGAATATTCGTGCAACCAGTCCACTTCTTCAAATATGCGTTCATATCTTTGAGGTCTTCTGCCTTATACGATGACCGCCTGTCTTCATCGGTCATCAATCTTTTTCCAAGCGCTTCAACCGTGCTAGCAAGTGTCATCGACAACACCCATTCAGAGCCCAAAGTTGCACCAGAAACCTCCGTGTAGAGCGAGGTTAGTTCATGTGCTTCAAAGCCTTCGCCATGTGCAATCGCCTCTAAGATTAATTTGTATGCAGCCCAAAACAGTACTGGGTCGTACAGCATCCCCTTAGAGCGCGCGGCCAGACCAACGGGAGATGGTAACTTCCCACGCGGCGCGACACGAAGTTGGATGTGCGCTCGATTCGGTTTAATGTTTCGTGCAATCAGCCGAGGGTAGATCGGTCCCCCGAGTAAAATTCGCAATGGCTCAGCAAGCCAGTTCTCTAAGTAAGGATGTGAAAGGTGCTTTGAGGTGTTGGCACGGACGTAGAGGGCATCGTCAGCAGGATCGACCTCAAACTCTAACTCAGCCCCCAGCACAGAAAGCGTCTGCTTTCCAGCCGAGTACGACTTTCCCAGTACTTCTCCATTCATTTCAACGGTGGTTACCCGCTCAGTGGTCATAGGTAGGTCAGGTATTGGAGAAAATACCAACTCTACGCTACTCTCAGGATCGACATTTTCGCTTTGGTCTAGTGCCGACAGGCCTTGCAAGCTGCCGGTCAAAGGAAAGCCACCCTCGACATCTGCAAAGAACCTCACAACGGTGTAGCCACCAGCCCATTCGATGCCGGAATAGTCAGTTGCTATCAGCCGAAATTGCTCCAGCGCCTCATAAGGGTGTTCTGTGGTACGTCGAATTTTCTTGACCGTTTCGGTTAGATCATCCGCCGCTCCATAAATGCAGAACCGCATGTTCTCGTTATCAAGAATTTCGATGTATCCCGGACCGTAGATACTTATGCCCTCATGGTCCCGCCCAATGAGTTCCATTTTCGGGCAGTCTATTCGCTTGGGGAAACCAAACAGACGGCGTTTCCATGGTGATAGTGTTCGGGGCATGAAGGTTCGTCCGATTGGCTTGATAGGTTCAGTTTTTATGTGGCCTAGCTAAATATTTTTTGATCAAACCGCCAGAAAGCTGCGGTCCATTTCTCCCTTATCATTGAGGAGATTAGGCCATCACAAAACTCGGCGCAATCAACGACTATATGTTGAATGTCTCGTATTGCGATCTTCTGTGGCGTCCTATTACTGAAGGATCAATCAGTGTCTGCTTTCGGGAAGCTGCATTGTAGCGTACATAACAGCCGCCAAGGTCCGCAAAGGGCCGAGCGCTTCAATCCATACTACTTCTCATGATCGCGTTCAGTGCAGCTATGTCGTCTAAGTCTTTGCCCTCACCAATAGAATTCTTTGAAGCGAGCAAGTGCTCCAGCGACATTACAGGAACGGAAACTTCACCTACAGTCACAATAACTCGGTTTTGCAGTAAATCTTCAGTCGGTACGCCATTAATCTCTTTAAGTAGGTCGACGCCTTGCTCCTTATTCTGAATCTTAGCACCGTCTTGTTTGAATTCTTGAATGAGCCTTTGTTTGAATCCAAACCAGCTCAGGCAAACGTTTTCCAAACGATCAATATTGTTATGTGCCCCATCTATAACTAGATCCAAGTCTCCCCGGGATCGACAATAACCATGCAGATTTACAGCAGCACCCCCAACGATAACGAATTTTACCTCTGCATCTGAAAGCTCGCGGAGCAGTTCCATCTCATGGGCTTTGAACAGATCACTTTTTTCACATTCTTGCATTGTTGCTCTCCTTCGATGCTCACATAGCTGGCGGGTGAGTATTTAAAGGAACCGCAAGAATTCCTCAATGTCCGCTTGGGGGACGCTGCAGCGCAAGGTGATCTGGTCAAGGACAGCAATGGGCCGTGTTGGCCGGTGCTGAGTTTGGTGCCCAGACTCAGCCCAACCAACCCGCATACCCTCGACCCTCGGTAATCAACTCAAGCACGCGGGCGGGATCATGGCGGTGGGCGTTCTGCTCAATCTCTAACAGCACATCCAGTAGCAACTCAGTGGCGCTGGGCGTGTCGGCAGGCATGGGCTGAGCTGTGGGCGGTTTGGCGTGTGGCGTGGCGTGTCGTGCGGTGGTTTGTGCGGCTTGCATGATGATTCTCCTTTTGAATGAGGCCAATCTATCACCTTAAGAGACCATTGCAACATACTGTTTTTGATAGATAAAAGTTACCAAAATGGTAAGCCCGAACGGTAATACCTGCATGGCGCCGCGGTAGCGATTCATAGGCGGCTGAGCATGTATTTGCTGTACCGCTGCACCTCGGCCGGCAGCCGTTCGCCCACGTATTGCGTCACCTGATCCTGTGCCTTTGGGCGCTCCAGCTCACGCGCCGCGCTGGCACCATGCAGCACTTTGACGGGGAAACGGGCACCACTTGTTCGGATCGCTGGCAGGCCGTTGCTGAGGTGGAACGCCTTTTGATAGGTGCGACTTGTGCCCCATGGCTTTGCTCGGCGAAATGGTTTGCCAGCCGCGCCTTGCCGGGGACTCGGATGGTGGCGTTTGAGCGTCTGCCATCCGCTGCGCATGGTGATCTCCGCGAAGGGTCGGGCCTTGGATGCGAAGCTGATCGTCGTCACATCCCGCACAAGGCCCACGCGGTCGAAGTTGGCAGCCTCACGGACGGCGCGGATTGATTTCGTCTTGGCGGTGCGGGCGACCTTGTTAACGGATCGCAGCAGCACTTTATCGGCGAAATCATTGCCGTAGCGGCGCAGATTGCGCTCAAGCGCCCGCATTTCGCCAAGGTCGATCGTGACGGTGCTCATGCTGCTGCGCCCGGCTGAAGCTGTGCGTTTGGGGCGGGATAGTGGTCCTCGGGGCGGCCGAGGTGCCCGTAATGAAAGTTCGCGGCGTCCCGCTTGAGTCCGTCGCAGGCGTGATATTCGCGCAGCAGAGCGGTCTCGCTTGTTGTGTCTGCGTGCTTGAGAATATGCCAGATCGCTGCGTCGGTTGCGCCGAGTCTGCGCAGATGCGCGATCACTTCGTGGTCTTGCATGGGCTGTCCTTTCATAATCCTATGATTGAAATAGTGCCTCGGGCGGGGGATTTCAGCCCCCAAGCCCCAATACCCGGCGCCCCGCAGCTCGCTCAAGATCATGGTGCTGCTGAAGCGTGTCAAAGGCCATCTCCGCAATGATTGCGACATAGGCAATTGCCAGGGTGATTGTTGTGGATGTGATAATAAAATCAAGCATTTGTGCGTCCTTCACGTAGCTCTTTTGTGGGTTGGGTGGTGGTTTAGGTGGGTTGGTCGGTGGTTATTCGAAAGCCGCCCATCCTCCTGTGCTGGGGGCGCTTTGGGTTTGGTTTGGGGTTGTGGGTGTGGGTGTGGTGGTGTGCGGGGTTGGCAGTCGCGTGAGGTTGTCGCGGCGTGCGGTCCAGTTGGGCTTGATCGATGTCCGCACTGCCAGCGCGTAGACGCAGCAGTCCAAAACCTCGGCATCGCGCCCCGGTTTGCGCCGCCACTCAACGCGCAAGTGGCCGGTCTTGGTGGGTGTCACACTGCGGTATTCACTCAGCAGCTGCTCGGCAAAAACATTGACGCCGACTCCGCCCAGCGCCTCATCCATGTTGGCGATATGAACATAGCCGGGGCCGGGCTCACGCTGCAGGGCCGTCATCACGCTCGTTTTACCCTGATCAACGCCAACCAGATGCAGTGAGTCCGCTTGCCCAAATTTGCGGCGCTTGTGTTTACTCATTTTCCAAATCGCGCGGTCAGATCCGGGCACGCCCTTCACGGCATATGTCCATGATCGCTTAGCGCAATATTCGAGAACGGCGGCCGTTTGATAACCGGAGTCGATCGCAATGGCGTCATATCCGATGGTTCTGCCGAGCGCGTGCTGAAATTTGCGCGTGATCGCCTCATCGAGATCATGCCAAAGATCATGTCCGGTCGGATCACCGTAGATGCGCTCATGCGCCAGAATGAACCGTCGCCCATCCTCGCACCAACCAACAGTTTGCAGTTCGGCGCGGTCGCCTTGGATATCGACGCCGCCAGTGATCGCGAGCACGTCCTCTGGGATCAGATCGAGTCCAACGGGCTCCATTCTGGCGGTGATGCTCGCCTCCTCGACGTTCGCCGTATCGTCAGTGTAAGGCTGCGCCATCACGGTGTTTACAAAGCTGCGCCATTCCATCGGGTCTTTGCGCATCCGCACCATGTCGGCCGCAAGCTCAGCGAGCGGATAAAACGGACTATTCAGCCCGTTGAGCGTGTACGATTTATGGTCTTTCGGGGCATCGGGATTGTGAGCCACCCACGAGCCCGCAGCGACTGCAGCCCAGCGCTCCGCATCATCCCAAAGCGTCCCGCAGTCCGCATCGGCGCACAGGTAAAGGGCTGCCTCGGGGTTGTCCTCGTCACACTGGATGTGATCGAAGTCCAGCACCTGTGCATGTCCACAGTGAGGGCAAACAGCATACCAGTGCCGCTGATCACCCGCCAGAAAGGCCCGCTCAATCACAGATTCACCGGCAAGGGTGGGTGTCGAGACAATAATCAGCTTCTTTGAGAACGGGAAACTCGCTGTTCGACGCTCTGCAATCGCTACAGGGCTGCCTTCTTGGCCGGCGCTCAGGGGATAGCGGTCCGACTCATCTGCCAGTAGCACCCTGATTGGGCGAGAGGCGAGGGATGACGGGCTATTTGCGCCCACAATGGACAGCGTGCCGCCGGGAAATGAACGGCTCAGCTGCCTCTGTACCGCGCCCCCCGTCTTGCCTTTTGCCTCGGCAACCTCCTCAACAGCACGTTTCAGCGCTGGGATCGTCGCGATCATAGGTGAGAGTCGATTCTTGGCATACTCGGCGCCCATTTCGACGGTAGGCTGCATCACCATGGCAGGGCCGGGGCGCTCAGCAATCATATGGGCGAGCACGTTATTGATAAGCTCTGTCTTGCCCAGCTGAGAGGCAAGCATCAGGCTGACCCTGCGCGTTTGATCGTCCCCGCAGGCATCCATGGGCTCGACAAGGTACGACGTGCGGCTGTTTCTCCAGCGCCCCGGCTCCGCGCTGGCCTCGCTGGTCAGGACGCGGTATTCCTCGGCCCATTCGCTCACCGTCAGATCAGATGGCGGGCGCAAAGCGTGACGGATCGACTCCTTGATCTCCTGCAGCTCAACCGCCACCGTGAGGATCTCAATCAATCCCTCAGCGAACTCGATAATTTGAGCCCGCAGGCCTGAGCGCTGGGCGACATGCACGTGGGGCAGGATTCGTCCGTAGAGGTTTGCGATTTTGCTCTTGGTGATCGTCAGCGTGTCCTCAACGGCCCGCAGCGTGTCGCGCCTTGACGCGAGGTGCCCGACACGCAAATAATAGTCGATCCTGTCAGTGCTTGCTTTCACGTAATCGAGATAGGATTCCGCTGCTGTCTTGGTGATGTGATTTGTGATTGGCTCGGCGCCCGGATCAAGCGCATCAGGGTGCTCAAACGAGCCGCTTGGCGGGGTGATCAAATCCTCAAGATCAAGCCGCAGTGTCGATGCGATGTCCGCCATCTCCTGTGCAAAGGCTTCGTTTCCGATGCTCGTGAGGTGGTCCGCAAAAACAGGGCGCCAATCGCCGAGGGCGTGCTCCGCGGCTGTGCAGATGGCGAGAAGGTCACGCCTTGCACCCTTCGCTAGAAACGCACCCCCTGCCTTGTCCTGCCACCGCGCCCAGAACTTCTGAATCGATGCGGTCTTACGGTCCATCACCGCAAGGGCACGTTTTTCAGCTTGGCTCAGGGGCTGCCCGTCATCGTCAACCTCGCGACCATACTGGCCCATGACAGTGCTGCCGTCCCGGACCGCTTTGTAGCTGTCTACCTCGGACGCAAGCACGTTCTTGGTGCCGTGTGATTTTGTCAGATCCGTGATCTCGCCCCGGTCAATAGCCTCAGCGATCCCCCGCCGGGATACGCTCGCACGTTCCGCTGCAGCTGCGCGAGTGATTGTGACGCGGCCGTCAGGCAGTTTCACTGGGGGTCTCGGAGCCATACTACCGAGGATCTTGAGTGTTGGGTTCGAATTTGGTCGCGCCGTGTCCCTGCGCACAGTCGCCAAGTGCAACGATCTCAACCCCGCGCGAGCGCAGCGCAGCCTTGATCTTGCGAGCCGTGGTCGCTCGTGGTGCGCTGCCAGCCTCGATCCGCTGAAGGGTGGCGCGACCGACTCCAGAATCTTGTGCCAATTGATCGAGCGTCAGATTGGCGATTGCGCGTGCTGCGCGAAGTTGTGCGGGTTGCATCGATTACCTCTTGATTTAATATCACACATCGTATATAGGGTCCGATTCGGATTGGTTCAATGGGTATTGATGCGCTGGGCATCAGTTCGCGCTTAACCTATTGAAGTGTAAGGTCAAATCTGGACCTATCGATGTTCACGCCCCTATGAGACCAGATGGAGGCTCGTGTAAGGCCAGAAATTTGATCAAAAGTGTGTGATTCTCGGGATGCGGCGGCACCGTATACTATATAGTGTGTCCAAAGTACCTAAGGGCGCGTTGAACCATCATAGGTTGTGCTTTCGGGAGTAGGTTAGGCATAACCAGCGCCGAGGCATGTGATTAGCGGCGCCAGTTGAGGTGTTAAGGGGCGACTTTTGCCCGTGTGATGGGCTCGCTGCAACAACGCACGCGGCCCGAGACAAAGCCGATCTGATTTTTTGGGGGAGGCACAGGGCGCGGACAAAGGTGTATTTCTTCTTAATCTGATTGGGGTGGTTGCCACGCCGGTCTGGCACGGAAACCATGTGTAACAGCGGCTCAAGAGAGTTTTGGGTCGCATATGAACCACAAACAGGACTGTTGCGGAACCCGCTAATGTAGTCTTTCAATATTGAAGGGGTTCGGAAAAAACTATGCTGTAGAATGCCTAGCAATAGCCAAAAGTAGCCGATATTTGAATTTTCGTTCTTATTAGGAGAACTCAATGGTAGATTATGTATTTTCTGATACCGACAATATCATTGATGCCACTGGCCCACAGTATACCTGGGGTGATCACATTTTTGCGGGACTAGGCGATGATCATGTAACACTTGGGCAGGGTGTTACATTCGTCAATGAGCCCGGAAACGATACAGTCGTTGGCAGCGATAATATGGGATCTTACGGAGCTTGGTCTGACTCAAACCAAATCAATGTCAATCTTCAACAAGGGTGGGTAGACGATGGGTTTGGTGGGCGCGACACCCTGCAAGGGATTTCGACTATACATATGACCAGTTTGGGCGGAACCGTAATTGGTAGCGACCAGAACGAATATATTTTTGCATTTGGTGGCAACGCTACATATCAGCTGGGCGGTGGAACTGACACTGTCGATTTCCACGGTCAAATGTCCGACGAGTTTGAAATCCAACATCATGCGGGTGTTATGGTCGTCTTTAGCTCAGGGGGCGCTTCAGTTTTACATGAGGTGGAGAATCTCGTTTTTGACGAAGTGACTTTGAATCTCCCCTATGAATCTGCGGATATCCGGGCCGACACGAGCGATGTTCTCCATAGTTTTGTTGAAACGGAAATGACTGAGGGCTGGTGGTACTCTGGGCAGTATAGCGAGCCGCAGATTGTTGGATATTCACCTCTTCCCGGCATTTCGTTTGACATTAATGCCGACGGATATATGGATGCTATTTTTTCTATCGGCCGTGGCTATGCAACGGGTGTAGACACTCGAATGGAATTCCAAGTTTTTGTTGGTGGCCCAGAGGGGCTACAGTATGATGCAAGCCTGACTTCTGAAATGCCTTTTGTCGGCCCTGCTCGCCGGATTGAAGAGATCAAAATAGCGTCATCCGACCAAGTGGCCCTGGTTTCTATAGGTCACCAAAGTACGAGAGAAGGTGAGACAGACTACGATATTCCATGGCGTTTAGGTGACTTGACAATAATCTTGCCGGTTCCTGATTTTGATATTGCGGCAGACATCCTGCCTGAAACTGGGCTGAATTACACCGACCTTGCCGGACGCACAACTGCGGTGAACGCGCATTCAATGGCCGTCGGTGATTTCGATGGTGATGGGGTGGATGACATCCTTGTTGGCGATTATGCGGACCCGTTTGTTTTGCGCCAGACACTGGAAGGACCTTGGGAGGTTGTAAGAAATACGTTCCTTGATGGATTATTTACCGGCCGATTTGATCCAAACGACAAAGATCTCTCCGAAGGGTTCCTATTAGACCTGCATATGTCTGATTTCAACGGTGATGGACTGGACGATATTGTAGCAGGTTGGGGCCCAGACCGCGCCAGTTCGCGTATCTTTTTCAATGACGGCAGTGGCGATTTTTCCCAGGAAAACATGACGGTTCTACCGGCTTCGGTCTACGGTGACGTATCGTTGCACATGCGGAGCTATTCAGAGGATTTTGATGGGGACGGCGATCTGGATCTTGTCATCTTGCAGTCGCGTGATCAGCCCGCCAACAGCGGTAATTATCTTCAGTATCTTGAAAACGATGGATCTGGCCAGTTCGTCGACGCGACGGACACAAGGATGGGAGATGCCTTTCCTGATGAAGTTCGTTTTACCGATTTCCTTGACTGGACGGACCATTGGGAGGTGGCAGACCTTAACAACGACGGGGCGTTGGATTTCATTGGTCGGGATTTGGAAGCCACCAATCATGTAACAATGTTGGTAAATGACGGTGCGGCCTTTTTCACCCGATATGACCTAGCCATCGATGTAGCGACCCTTTCAATGCCATTGGCCGTGGGTGATTTCGATGGTGATGGATTATTGGAATTCATGTCGATGCGTGGCTACGGCAATGGCGAAGGAACTGCTGACACCACTGAGTTCTATGTGCACGAGATTTCAACGGATGACTTTACGGCGCAGTCCCTAGCTGACCTGAACGAAAACACGATCACCGAACATAGTCCAAGAGTTGGAGACGCCACCAATAACGTTATAGACGGTGGAAATTTGGATGATTTGATCATTGCATTGGATGGTCATGATTCTGTCTCAGGCGGAAAGGGGGATGATCAGATCTTCGGTGGGAACGGCCAAGACACGGTTGTTGGCGGTGATGGCGATGATGCGCTTGATGGTGGCGAAGGGATTGACCGAGCGGTCTTTGACGGCCCGCAAGCGGTATATACATTGACGCTGAGCGCGTCTGGCACCAGCCGCCTCTCCGACCGGCGCGCGGATGGCAGTGGAACTGATAGACTATCAAATCTAGAATTTCTTGATTTTGATGACACCGCTGGCGCTGACGGGTTCCAACTTTTCAAGCAGGAGGGCATCACGGGGCTAAAGGGCGTAGAATTGGAAAGTTTCGTTGAGCTCTATATCGCCTATTTCAATCGAGCACCGGACGCGGTCGGACTGGGGTTTTGGGGAACGGCATTCGCTGAAGGCCTAAGTCTAGCAGAGATCGCCGGTTTGTTTATCAATCAACCAGAAACCCGCGCCACATATCCTGACGCCCTTAGCAACGAAGATTTTGCCACTGCTGTTTACAACAATGTACTGGGTCGAATACCTGATCAGGCGGGTTTCGATTTCTGGGTCGGGGCGCTGAACTCTGGCGGCGTCGGAAAAGACCAATTCATCCTCTCGGTCTTAGGCGGAGCCAAGGCTGACCCTCAGCCGGGCGCCACCCAAGACTTCATCGTTCAACAATTGGTGGATCGTCAGTATTTGACTGACAAGACCGACATCGGCGCGTATTTCTCAGTGCATAAGGGCATGTCCGACGTGATCGATGCTTCTGCCGCTATGGCGTTATTTGACGGCTCTGCTGCAAGCATCGCCTCAGCCGTTAACGCGATAGACGGGTTTTACGCTGATGCGTTAGATCCTGCGAACGGTGAGTTCCTGTTGCAATTGGTCGGCGTGCTAGATGATCCATTCGCGATGGGATGATGTTCAAGGGACGAAAACTGTCGTTCTGAGCCGATTAGCATGCGGCTAAAAATGGGACGCAATTTCAGGATATTAAGTCAGATCTGTTCACCTGAATTCTACTGAACCAGATGCGATTCATATCGCTGAAACTACTTGGGGTCTGATGCCGGACGGGGCAGAATCCTACGCTAAGGTCTAAGCCGCCATTGACGCATCATGCGGCGACAAAGGAAAAGAGCCCATACTACCTGATGCTGCAACCTGAACGAATGTCGGCTTCTCGTGGTCTGGTCAAAAGCGCTCCAATTCATTGGGGGGTTTGACCAGGGTCTGTGGCACCAGATTTTGTAGCGGCTTCAAGCGAAACCTCTTCCGCGTCAGTCTGATCCAGGTCTCAGCGCCCAAGAGGTTGAAGACCCAACTTAGCGTCACTGCGATCACATATGCCGCATTTTGTTCAATCCCACTTACTGCCAACGCAGGAACCCAAATGCTAAACGTTACAAAGAACAACGACAGTGAGAAGCTTCGCAGCATCCATTCCCGGTGAAGTGCAAATTTTCGTTTTCGGATCAATCGGTAGGCGTTGGCTGTTGCAAAAAACCACGTGATCCCAAGGAGAGTAAACGACAGGCGCGCCGTCCAGTTTACGTCGAAGAACGCTGCATTGATCAATGCTGCGATGCTCGCCACGAGGGCGCTGACTACGTAAATCTGACCACCCCAGCGATGCAGCCACACCCAGCGGGTCTTGATGGATGGGTTGAATTGAAAAATACCGACGATCAGGACAACGCCGCCGGCCAGGGCGTGAAATTGGAAGGCAATCGGAAACGCACGGATCTTTTCAGTTTCGGTAACCGAGAAACCGGCAAAGATCGCGAAAGCTCCATAGGCTAGGCATATGATTGCCAACAGGCTCCATACGCTCCACATTCCGATGCGCCAGCGACCGAAACAAAAACAAAACATAGCTATCTCCCTATCAAATTATCTGCTTGCTCATGCGATTTCCGGTCAAACTTCGCGGTCAGCAAGTATCTCGCACGAACCGGGACCGCGCAGGTGATCAGCACCAGACATCTGGCCAGCCGCGATTGAACCAACGTAGCCAAGGGGAAGGATCGCAAGAATGACCCACAGCCGCTTGTCCCCAAATCGCCGACCGACAAGCGCGACAAGTGCAAGCCCGAGCCCAATCTCAAAGGGCACAAAAGCCGAGCCATAATAGGCCGGATCCCAGTAAGACACCGGCGAACGAAATACCCACCCGGAGAATGGCATCCATTGGGCGCGGGCATCGTCATGGTGCAACAGAAAGTCGATGCAGACGTGCAGGAGCGCAGAGCTTGCGAAAGCAAGCAGCACAATTGCAAAGGCACGCAGCTTGCTGCCGGGAAAGACAATGCAGGCCAAGCCCGTAGCGATGAGCGCCAGATAGGCCGGGATTGAATTCAGCGCCATCTGAAGCGTGGTCCAAGGCGGCTCCCAATAGCGATAGTGGAAAACCTCGCAGCCACTGGACCCATTCAGCCGCTCGATGATGAACATCAACCAGACGTCGGTGTCTGGCACCAATGCCCCCACCAAACCCGTAATGGCGACTGCACAATTTCCCGGTCTGGCATAGACGGCGGCCCCAAGCAGAAGGTGGGTTTGCGTGAACATTTCAAGAATCCTTATTGACAACTTGGTTGTCGTAATGACATATTGGCAACTTAGTTGTCAATCTTGCAGTCCCAAGGAATGCCTATGACGCAAAAGCAGCAAGAAATGACCGCGTTGATCCGTGAGATCAGAACGGCGTTCAACAGACTCAAGGCTATTGCAGAAGCGCTGCACGCTGATCTGGAAGTCAACCCGTCGATGCGGGCGGTCCTTCAGGCACTGGTATCGAAGGCTCCGCAAACGGTTCCAGAGATTGCAAAGGAAAGGGGAGTTTCCCGCCAGCACGTTCAGAAGGTCATGAATGTCTTGCTGGAGAACGGACTAGTGCGCACCGAGGACAACCCGGATCATAAGAGATCGGATTTCTATCACCCGACCCCAAGGGGTGCGGGCGTGTTTTCTGAAATCCAGGCACGAGAATTGGAACCAATGTCCAAGCTAGCAGATGCCCTGCCTGAGTGCGAAATCATCGCCGCCACGCAACTTTTGGCGCAGATGAACGAAATGATCGAAAGCATAACAATCACTGGAGAATGACATGACGCTACAAACAAACCGGCACGGCAAATCTATTGGTCTCACTTTCTTGGCCCTGCTTCTCTGGGGCGTGGCTGCCCTTTGGTCGTGGAACACATTTGCGGCGGACCTTTTGGGTTTTCCAGAGATGGCCTTTCGGCATGCATTGGCCCTCTGCCTGCTTGTTCTATCGGTCGGCGGTCTACTCACCTTGCCTTGGTGGATTGCCCACAAGGGACAGGCCTGATGTCCCTCAAATCCGGCATTGTCGCCCAATTTCGACAGCCTTCGGGTGGTCTTGGCGCATTGGCGGGCCGGATTATGGCAGCCCGACCATCGAACAAACTGCGCAATGAAAAGACCGTCGATCTCATGCAGCTTCAGCCAGACAGCCGCGTGCTGGAAATCGGGTGTGGTCCGGGGCTGTCCTTGTCAAAGTGCGCAGGGATCATCACAACAGGGCGGATGGTTGGACTGGATCATTCTGACGTGATGATCCGGCAGGCCCGCAATCGGCTGCGCAAGCTGGGATCGGGCGAAAAGGTTGAATTGGTCGCTGGGGGGATGGACCGGCTTTCGGACTGGCCAGAAACATTTGACTTTGTATTCTCGCTGAACGTCATCCAGTTTCAACAAGACAAGACCGGCTTTTTTTGTGCCGTGGCCAAGGCGCTGGCTCCGGGTGGATCTTGTCTGACCACTTATCAGCCCAGACTGGATGCAGATGGCACCTCATCGTCTCGCGATATGATTGATGCGATCATTGAGGCATTGGGCGCGTCCGGTTTCGCGGGGATGGGCACCACTGAAATCATCAGCGGACCCACTCCGGCAATCTGTGTCAGGGGCAACAAGGCCATAATGTGAGGGCAAAAACTTGATAATCCTTGCCTGGAACCACGCGCAAAAAGCCCTTCCCTACGCGACAACTGGCAAGTGACTGCTAGTGTTCCGTCTCGCAAAGCCCGTGATCTGCAAGCGTTTCGATGACGGCGCAATCAGCTACGTTGCCAGCGTCACAATTGCTGATCCGCTTTAGTTCGCGTTCCAGCTGCTGCAGTTTTGCAATCCTGTCCTGAACGTCTTTCAGATGCTGAACAGCAATGCCGTGTGCGTCATCGCACGGTTTGTCAGGATGCTGGCTCAACTCTAAGAGTCCTCGAATGTTTTCAACCGAGAAGCCTAAGTCGCGGGAATGGCGGATGAACGACAGGCGGCTCAAGCCTTCTTTGGTGTATCGGCGCTGATTCCCTTCCGAGCGTTCCGGCGAATCAATCAAACCCATTTGTTCATAGTAGCGGATCGTGGGGATTTTTACCCCGGTACGCTTTGAAAGCTGTCCGATTGAGAACATGAAAGTTACCTCTTGAAGCTATAGCTACTAGAGGGATTATATATTTTCCTTGTAGAGATCAAGGATAGCGATATGACCACCGAAACAGCCTCACACCCCGTTACACTAGAACCCGAAGGTGCCGCCTGCGGATGCTCGGGCAATCCTCGTTTTGATGGCCTTGATCCCGGTTACAAGCGCGTGTTGTGGATCGTCATCTTCATCAACGCTGCCATGTTCATCGTGGAAATGTCGGCAGGTAAGCTCGCTGGATCGCAGGCGTTGCAGGCGGATGCGCTCGATTTTCTGGGCGATGCGCTGACCTATGGTCTGAGCCTTTCTGTCATCGGAATGAGCCTAAAAGTTCGTTCGACCGCTGCTCTACTCAAAGGTTTGAGCCTGCTTTTGATGGGGCTGTGGGTTTTGGGCTCGACCCTTTACCAGATTCTTGTCTTGGGGGTCCCAAGGGCTGAAATTATGGGTCTGATCGGCCTGCTTGCCCTCGCAGCGAACCTCGCAAGTGTTCTGCTGTTGATGCGCTACAAGGACGGAGATGCGAACGTGCGGTCAGTCTGGCTGTGTTCGCGCAATGATGCCATTGGCAATGTTGCCGTCATGGTCGCCAGTTTCGCCGTGTTCCAGACCGGCTCAGCGTGGCCTGACCTGATTGTAGCAATGATCATGGCTGGTCTGTTTCTACGCTCTGCGCAACTCATTCTCATGCAGGCATGGCAAGAGTTTCGTTCTGGCGAAGACATGGGCGCACTGGAAAGCCACGGGCATGACCATGCTCACTGACATCGAAACTGGTGCGGTCGTGACTGGTGGAATTGCGGGCTTTTACCTCTTGGGCGCATTTGCGTGGTCCATCGCCTTCCCGGATCGTCGTGTATGGCCGCCAAAAGAGGCGACCACAGGCATCAAGATGCGGGTGTGGGTGGCAACCATCGCGATCTTTGGTGCGACCTTCCTGCTGGGGATTGTGAACTGGAACAGCTTCGGCTGGCCTGTTTCGATCAGATGGGGTGTGGGCGTTCCGCTTATCCTTGCTGGAAATGCGATTGTCTGGATAGGTGTCAGAGAAATCGGCTTTGGTGCGACAAGTGGCGAAGTCGCAGAACTGAAGACGGATGGGCTTTATGGGTATTCCCGCAACCCACAGTATGTTGCAGACATGGCGATCTTGCTGGGGTGGGCGGTGCTTTCGGCATCCGGGTGGACCTTTGTCATTGCGGGCATCGGTGTCATTGTTTTGGCAGTCGCGCCGATTGCCGAAGAACCATGGTTGGAAGCAAACTACGGTAAACAGTATCGGTACTATAAGGAACGGGTGCGCCGATACCTGTGAACTACGACTGAGAGTTGCCGTTCCTTTTTGGATCTCAAATGGCCGCAAAGTCCCGCACTGTGTGAGTTCGTGCACCACGCAGCGAATGGCGGCTGTACGAATAGGGGGCGTCCTTCGATATTTTCATCGTACCACCTATTTGTAACATCCGACCTGCCCGTTCCGCTGGATTTTGAGATGCCAAACGGCTGTAACGTGTAACGCTCCCCTTACGGACGGCCTTAGCGTAGGATTCTGCCCTCTCCGGCATCAGACCCCTACTTCCAAGATTTCTCTTTGGCGAGCGAGCGTAGCCCATATGGGTGATGACGCCAGCCCGCTTCAGCATTCTAATGGTAGCTACTGAAGATCAGCATTTCCAATTTCAGGCTATGGCTGCTGTAGAATTTTTTCCCATTAACTGACTGGATTTTAAAATGGCAACCATCAATGGCACCCCGCAAGATGATCAAGACGGCACAGCGCTCAATGGCACTGTCGATGCAGACGAGTATTTTGGCCTTGCAGGAAACGACGTTCTGGTCAGCTCGGCAGGGGCTGACACATTAGATGGAGGGGAGGGTCAAGACACGGTTTCCTATGTAGATGATCCTTCTGGGGTTTCAGCAGATCTAAGCACTGGCGTTGTGATTGATGGGTTTGGTGATACCGACACATTGATCGGTATTGAGCGCTTGTTCGGAACGGATGCCCACGACGATACGTTATCTGGTGGAGGCTTCGACGGCCTACTTCTAGACGGGAAGGGCGGTGATGACGTCATTTCCGCAAACAATCCTGGCCTTTTTTCTAGCCTTCTCGGCGGGACTGGTAACGACACACTGACAAATCTGGCAGGCTTGGCATTTATCGAAGCGGGTGCGGGGCAAGATACAATAGTAGGGTCCGCAGGCTCAGGCGACTTTTCAATCATGAGTTACTATTTTGCTGCTGATGTTACTGAGCCCGCCCCAGCAAATGGGATTGCTGTCACATTTGCAGGTGAGCGGGATGGAACTGTTGTCGATTTTGCCGGCGATACTGACACCTTCAGCAATATCAACGCAGCCCGAGGTACCGCGCTTGCCGATACTTTTATCGGAGCAACTGGTCGGCAAGATTTCACAGGTCATCAAGGCAATGATTCATTCGATGGTGGCGAAGGCACTGATCGTGTTGACTACCTTCGATCCAACTACATTGGCGCAGCTCAAGGTGTTTCGGTTGACTTGTTGGTTGGCTCTGCAACGGATTCATTTGGGGATACCGATACCCTCATTCGTATCGAGGACGTTCGGGGAACCGATTTTGCGGATTCCTTATCGGGAGATGACGAAGACAATAACTTTGAAGGGGAAGGTGGTAACGACACTCTTTCAGGGGCCGGTGGTAACGACGAGTTATTCGGTGAAGGTGGCGATGACCTGATCAACGGCGACGCAGGGAATGACTTTGTTGAAGGCGGTGACGGGGACGATACAATTCATGGCGGTGCTGACGATGATAATCTGAGGGGCGGTGACGGGAATGACAGTATCCTTGGTGGCGATGGTCGCGACGACCTCACCGGTGGGGCAGGGGATGACACTCTAGATGGTGGGTCTGGGGGGCGTGACGAGGCGCGCTATGTTAATGCCACGTCTGGGGTGGCCGCTAACCTCGCCGCGGGCACCGCAAGTGATGGGGAGGGCGGAACAGATGTTCTTTTCAACATCGAAGAAATACGCGGAGGCAACTTCAACGATACAATCACCGGGGCACAGGGATATGATACCTATCTGCGCGGCCAGGGCGGCGATGATGTTATTGTTGGGGTCAACACTGATAACAACTTCAACACCGACCTCGACGGCGGCAGCGGCAACGACACCTTAACAAGCGCTGGAGGCAATGCGTTCCTCCAACCTGGAACAGGAGACGATTCCGTAACCGGGTCTGTGAACGGTTTTGATGTGCTGAGCTATTTCTATAGTGCAGGATACGCTTCTCCGGCCGCAACAGCAGGCATAACTATCACTTTTACGGCTGAGGGCGCTGGTACGGTGACAGATTATGAGGGCGGCACTGACACCTTCTCGGAAATTGACCGTGTCGGAGGAACAATGCTGGCGGATGTGATGACTGGCGCCGCTGGGTTTCAAGATTTCCGAGGATTTGGTGGCAACGACACCATTGATGGCGGCGCAGATACCGATCGCATCGATTATTCAGCGGGTCGAAGTGATTTTGGCGGAACGTCTGGCGGCGTGACCGTAGATCTCGCAGCTGGCACGGCAATAGATGCCTATGGCGACACTGACACACTCATAAATATTGAGAACGTTCGTGGCACAAATGACGCTGATGTGATCACCGGAGACACCGTAGGCCAACGCCTTGAGGGGCGCGGTGGCAATGACACAATCGATGGCGGGGCAGGTGAAGACGATCTGCGCGGCGAAGACGGAAACGATTCCATTCTCGGGGGCGATGACAACGACCAGCTGCGCGGAGGCAGCGGCAATGACACTTTGGACGGCGGAGCAGGTGACAATGATGAGGCGTATTATCGCGATGCAAGTGGCGGCGTTTCGGTCGACCTGAGCACCGGAACTGCCAGCGATGGGTCGGGCGGCACGGATACGCTACTTAACATCGAAAGCGTCGAAGGCAGTGAGTTTGCAGATACAATTGTTGGTGCCGTCGGTGTTTACAATTCCCTCGATGGCCGAGGCGGGAATGACAGCCTGACCGGTGCGAATGATGTAGAATCAGTTGAACTCTTTGGGCGAGATGGCAATGATACTCTCATTGGTGGGACCGGCGGGGCCTACTTTGAGGCTGGCACTGGCGACGACGAGATCATTGGTGGAACTGCTGCAGAGGGTTTCTATCTTCTAAGTTACTTCTGGGATGCAGAAAGCGACAATTCGTCAAACGGTATCAGTGTCACCTTTTCATCTGAGCGAGCCGGAACAGTCACGGATCATTCCGCTGGCACCGATATCTTCGCTGGCATTGACCGTATTGAGGGCACGATGAATGCCGACACCTTCGTTGGAACAGAAGGTTTTCAAGATTTTAGGGTCCAGGGCGGAAACGATACGATTGATGGTGGCGCGGACGACGACCGTATTGATTACTCGCGCGTACGAGATGGATTCGGTCCGGTAAGTGGAGTCACAGTGGATTTGGCGGTGGGTACGGCCATTGACGCCTATGGCGACACCGACACGCTGATTAGTATCGAACGCATTCGGGGTACAGATTTCGCTGACCAAGTAAGTGGTAGCGCAGCATCGGAACGCTTTGAGGGACGTGACGGTGATGATGTTCTGACTGGGCTTGGCGGGGATGACCGGCTTGAAGGTCAAGAGGGCGCTGACACATTGGATGGCGGGGCAGGCAATGACACGCTTACCGGCGGGGCAGGCGCAGACGTGTTTGTTGTTGGTGCCGGCAACGAACAAATTCTCATCACTGATTTTGAATTGGGTGTGGATACACTTGATTTGACGGCCTTTAGCCGCAGCGCGGCACTGAGTGCACTTGCGTCCGCAGCCGAAGGCAGCGCGGTTCTAGCGTTGGATGATGGCACGGTTATTACTGTCGAGGGCAATGGCGTCACGCCTAGTACATTGGCCGAAAGCGATTTGGCACTTTCGGTGGATAATGCCTCTCCTGCAGGGGATGTGACGATCGACGGTCAAGCCGCAGAGGGCGAGACGCTGAGCGCTGATGTCACAGCCGTCAGTGATGCCGACGGGATCAACGCGGCGACCGAGGCCTATCAGTGGCAGCGCGATGGCGTGGATATTAACGGCGCAACCGGCGCCAGTTATCAATTGGATGCGGATGACATTGGTGCGGCGATCCGGGTCATTTTTAGCTATACCGATAATCTGGGCACGGCCGAAAGCGTAACCAGCGCCGCAACGGATCTGGTTGTCGATGTGAATGATCCCGCTACCGGCAATGTCGTAGTCGGCGGAATAGCTACAGAAGGGGAAACGCTGTCAGCGGATATTTCCGGGGTTATGGACACAGACGGGATCCGCACAGAGACGATCACCTATCAATGGCAGCGCGACGGTGTGAATATCAGCGGCGCAACCGCTCAGCTTGAAACTTACGTTTTACAAACAGAGGATGTGGGCACTGCAATTTCTGTGACCGTCAGCTTTACAGATCAGGGCGACAGTCAAGAAATGCTGTCTAGTACTTCCGTTACCCCTGATGCAGCTCCAATTGTTGTCGAAGGTGATGGCACTGCGGAAATGCTGGGCGGCGGATTCGGCGACGATACACTTTCTGGGATGGCAGGCGACGACACCTTGGAAGGCGGCGTCGGAGATGACGATCTGGATGGCGGAGAAGGCATTGATACTGCCAGCTATACCGGCAACCAGGCAAGCTATACGCTGACACTAAGCCCGACAGCGACCACCCTCACAGACAGGCGCGCAGATGGAAATGGCACCGACACCCTGACCGATCTGGAATTTCTGGATTTCGACACCGATCTGTTTGGGACACCCTTTGACCTGCTCAAGTTCGCTGGCCCAGCTGGGTTGGGCGAGGAGGAACTTGAGAGCTTCATCGAACTCTATATCGCATACTTCAATCGCGCGCCTGATGCCGTTGGTTTGCTATTCTGGGGTACAGCCTTTGCAAATGGCTTGTCGCTTGAGGAAACAGCCGCACAATTTATCGACCAGGATGAAACGCGGGCGGCTTATCCTGAGGGGCAAAGCAATCTGGCCTTTGCCACAGCCGTTTACAACAACGTACTTGGCCGCATTCCGGATCAAGCGGGACTCGATTTCTGGGTTGGGCAACTTGATGGCGGTGGTGTCAGCAGAGATTCCTTTATCCTTGAAGTTCTACGCGGTGCCAAAGCAGACGCGCCGCCGGATGCAACCCAAGAGTTCATCGATCAACAACTTGCTGACCAGCAGTACCTGTCAGACAAAACGGACATTGGCGCTTACTACTCAGTTCTGAAAGGCATGTCGGACGTCGGCAATGCTTCTGCGGCGATGGCGCTGTTTGATGGCACGCAAAACGGTATCGATGCTGCTGTCGCCGAGATCAATCGCTTTTTCTCAGAGGCGCAGAACGCGGATACGGGCGAGTTTCTAATGCCGCTGGTCGGGGTGTTGGATGATCCGTTCGGAATCTAGTCATTTTAGATAGGTGATCTTGAATGTTGATGAATCAGCTCTGCCGGAGGCGAAGAATTGATGCAAAGCCTTGCATCGGCAGCTTGGCGAGTTTGACCAAAGTTGGCGAATGAGAAAATGTCGCGTTCTGAAAAGGAATTTTGATACATTTAGCTATGAATAAGAAAGGAACTAAAAATGAGTAATCGAAAGATCCTGGGAGCCATTGCCATCGCGGCGGCGCTGGCGCTGTCGGCAGGGTTTGTCGCGGCAGACCCCAAACCAAAAGGAGCGAAGGTGACCGATAACCAAACGGTTGCCAACTTCTATGCGGGTAGCACGCGCATTTGGAAATCATGTAACGGTGGTGGCATCTTTTTTGGTGGCGGCTGGGAAGCAAAGGCCTACTGCAATAAGACTTCTCCATCTGTCGGCTGGGGAAAATGGAGCGTCAAGAAAGGCAAGATCTGCCATGAAATCGTTTGGTACTGGAAAAAGGATGGCGAGGCAAAATCCAAAAAGAGCAATAAGGATTGTATCGCCCACGTGACTGACGCCGATGGGAATATGTGGCGGCGCTGGAACGATGACAAAGATTGGTGGCGCGTTAAGAGCATCAAAGAAGACAAAAACGCTGCAAAGGGCTTCAAGTTCAAATCCAAATTTAACCGAACGAAAAAGAAGAATGGTGTTTGAGGTCCCGCGGTTTGACGAAACGGGAAAGGTTTAAGATTTGCAATCATGCTGTCGATCCAGAGTGGGGAAAGTACAATTTTTTCATAATGTTGTAGTATAACTCCAGCTTTTTTCTATGCCAATCGACGGCTTCATAGCCGCTCATAGGAGTTTACTGAAAATGACTAGATCTATTGTATTGAAAGCCTTCGCTATCGCACTTATTGGTGCCTTCACTTCTACTGTTGCTGGTGCTCAGGAGTTCATGACACAAAAAGAACTTTTGACCACAATACCAGGGCAAACACTATATGGATTGTCGAACGCGGATAACAAGACCAAATGGGCGCAAGTATATAGTAAGGGGCGGAAGAAAGGCCGTATTACAGGCGTGTTCGGGGATACCCAATATAAGTCAAAGTGGTTTGTTAAAGAGGACTTCTGGTGTGAAAACTGGGATGGTGGCCAAGGGTGTTGGAAATTTGTTCAGGTTGGGGAAAAACAGCTTCGGGCATATAAGGATGGGAAAAGGAAGCTGGAGAACAGTTGGCGGATCAAATAGCCTTTTTTGACCAGTTACCTCGAAAAGTTTGCTTCGTTCTTTAACACCAGCTTGGCAAATTGAGTTCGTGTAGAGCAGTTCGTCTTAGCCAAGATCGACTTGACTTGAGTGTTAATCGTCGAGGTTGCACGCAATTTTTCGTCGGCAATCTGCGGATTTGTAAGCCCGTCAGCGAGCAATCGCACCAGCGATAATTCTGCATCCGTCAATCCATAGATACTTCGAAATTCGGCGAGTACATCGTTGGCGGAGCGCTTTGGGACAATCAACAGAAGAGTGCAGTGCTGCGAAAACCCAAGAGATGGGCCAATGTCCATTGGAATTCCGGCATCAGGTGTCATTTTCGCAAATCGCAGATTGTAAACCGTATCGTAATCATCAGATTGGGACGCAATCGTGAAGGATTGGGCTGATGAGAGCAATTGATGTGACATGATTTCATGGGCACTCTGCATTGCATGGCTTTGGGTGCTACAGATCAATTTACCCCGGAGATCACAAGCAATTGGCTGGCCTCGCTCTATCATAGTCTGCGCGGCTTGGTTGGCAAAGAGGATGCGTCCTTGTTCTGACAAGACAACAAAACCTGGAACTTCAGAAAGCCGATTGCTCGCGATAAGTGTCGATTCCAGTTTGCTCCCAGCAAGCGCGCGGCTGATTTCAAATGCTTGCTGCATATGCGGTATCAGTTGGTCGACCATTTGAAGCCAAGGGGCCTTCAACTTCTCTGCATCTTTCAGCCGAATGTTGCCGCCTAAGGCAAACAGGCGGGTGTCATTCTTGAATAATAAGGCGCCGCCGCCCTGGGTGATATTCTCCTGAGGTTGCACCCAATCGGCATAAAATTCAGTCTTAATCAACTCTTCGGTTCGGCACATGTCTTCACAATCTACGGTGACGCCGACCGGTTTTTCCATGAACCCTGGTGCCCAGGAGTTCAATTCAGCATAGTGTTCATCATAGACCTTGAGGTATGCCGGATCGTATCCATAGGGCTCCAGTCCCAATGCAATGTTGGCTTCGGAATCAAATCCAATAATATGGGTACAGATATCTCCGGCCTGGACAGATAGGGCTTCGAGAAATCGATCCCAGCCCACTTGGCCCATGGCTGCCGAAAACATTATGGTTGTAAGTTTGGAGAATTCGCCGGTGTTCAATCGTCCATCGTTGCCCATAAAACGTCCAATTATCAGAAATATACTTGGTCAGTTCAATTCATGATGATCATAAGTTGATCGTCATTGGCATGTAAATGATCTTGTTAGATCAACTTAGGGCAGCCTTGGCGCCGTTTCGCGTCGGCCCGCCCCATCTAACGTCACCAACTCAAACAAGGGGTGCCCGGGGCAGAGGACATCTCGTTGAGCAAGTTTGTCTGAACGCAACGAACATTCATTTCGGCCTCACTCAATGTGCATATCGCGGTTCGATGCTGACATTTCACCTCTGTTAGATTGCCAACAGGCAATCGAAACTTGGCTATATTGAGCTGACATGTGATCTGGGCGTCTTCTTTGCAATGGGTTGAATACAGGACGGGTTCATCCAGAACACCAAATTCCTGGTCAACGCAGCCTTAGTAATCTCACCTGAACGGCCCGCCTCGTTATCGATAAGGCCAATAATTCGGCAAGCATCACCCATATGGGTGATGGCGGCTTTTCTGGAAAATGTGATGGTTTACAATGACAAGCAGTGTTTCTTGGGAGAATCGGTTACAATTTTTTGCAACGCCAAATCAGTATCTCCAGACCGCGTGGGGCAGGGGCCTGCCACACCGTGCTGGGTCTTTCTTTGCGCGAAGGCCATCTGCCCGGCGTCTGTGAAGCTTTGCTTTCTACCGCGTCATGAATCCCAAAACGATCTGCACAACTCGCAGTTTGAGTTGATCGCTAAACTGTCGGTTCGCCGCCATTGAATTGAACTATGATGAAACGGATTAATTGTGCCTGATTTTAAGATCCCGCTCGCCGAATTGTACATCGGCTATTTTGGCCGTGCCCCCGAGCCAGATGGTTTGACGTTCTGGGAAGACGCGCTTGAAGATGGATTTACGCTGCTTGCAGCGGCCCAAGACTTTGGCGGGCAGGCGGAGACTTTGGCGGAATACCCTTACCTAGCAGATCCGACGACGAATGATCTTGAAGCGTTCCTGACGACGGTTTACGCCAACCTCTTCAACCGCGAGCCGGACGCCGCTGGCTTGACGTTCTGGGTTGAGGCCATTGAAGGCGGGTTGCCACTTGGGACGGCAATTCTCAGCATTATTCAGGGCGCAACAGGCGATGACATAGCGATACTTCAAAACAAGGTGGATCTGGCCTGCGCTTGGCATGATCTGGCTGAGAGCGAGCCTGACTTTGAGCTGACACCCGCCGCGATTGCGTCGTCTCGTGAGGCGTTGGCTCTGGTGACGTCTGACCCCGATAGTGTGGCTGAGGCCGCAGCTGCAACGGGCGCAAATGAGACTTTCTTCAATGATGCACCCCTTCTTGAGGTGACGCCAATACTGACCGAGTTGCCCGAAGATGCGGACACATCAGCACGGATCAAGGTCGCAGATATCGCGGTCACCGATGACGATCTGGGCACCAACATACTGAGCCTGTCAGGTGCTGACGCGGCTCTGTTTGAGGTTGATGGCACTGAGCTGTTTCTGAGTGCCGGTTCGGCGCTGGATTTTGAGACACTTGCCGCGCTGGATGTCACTGTTGAAGTCGATGATGCTGCGATTGAGACCGCGCCTGAAGACAGCGTCGATCTGACTTTGTCGATCACGGATGTGAACGAAGCGCCAAGTGTTACGCTGACGCCCGTTGTTACGACGTTGGGCGATGACGCGGATACGACAGCGGCGATCAAAATTGCGGATATTGTCGTGAACGATGATGGGCTTGGCACCAATGATTTGACGCTTGCTGGCGATGACGCTGCTTTGTTTGAGATTGTCGGGACAGAGCTGTTCTTGCGCGCGGGCACCACGATTGACGCCTTGGGCAATGCGAGCCTCGATGTTGAGGTTGTGTTGGATGACGCAGCCGTCGGGGCATCGCCTGACGACAGTGCCGCACTGGCGATCTCTGTCACTGAGTCCAACACAGTGCCCGGCCTGGCGCTTACGCCGGTACTTACGGAATTGGCCGAGGACGCGGACACAACGGCACGGATTAAGGTAGCAGACCTCGCGATCACCGATGATGGCAATGGGACCAACACGCTGACTCTCACTGGCACAGATGCGGCACTGTTTGAACTTGATGGCGTGGAGCTGTTCCTCAAAGCGGGCACGGCGCTGGATTTTGAAAGCGACGTTGGCTTTGACGTCACGGTTGAGGTTGATGATGCTGGCGTAGGCAGCAGCCCCGACGCCAGCCAAGTCTTTGCCTTGAGTATCACAGACGTTAACGAAGCGCCAAATGTCTCGCTCACGCCAGTAATTAGCACGCTTGGCGAAGACGCGGAAACCACAGTGCGGATCAAGGTTGCTGATATCGCAATTTCTGACGATGGCCTTGGCACCAATGTCCTAAGCCTATCGGGTGCTGACGCGGCTCTGTTTGAGATTGATGGCACTGAGCTGTTTCTGACTGCGGGCGCCGCGCTGGATTTTGAGACACTTGCCGCGCTGGATGTCGCGGTTGAAGTCGATGACGCTGCGATTGAGGGAGCGCCTGAGGACAGCGTCGATCTGACATTGTCGATCACAGATGTGAACGAGGCGCCAAGCGTTACGCTGACGCCCGTTGTTATGACGTTGGGCGATGACGCAGATACGACAGTGGCGATCAAAGTCGCGGATATTGTCGTGATCGATGATGCGATAGGCACCAATGATCTGACTCTGTCGGGCGCAGATGCGACGCTGGTTGAGATTGTCGGGGCGGAGCTATTTCTGCGTGCGGGTATCACGCTAGATGGATTGAGCAATGCGAGCCTGGATGTTGAGGTGCTAGTGGATGACGCAGGGGTCGGGGCAACGCCTGACGATAGTGCCGCGCTTGCGATCTCTGTCACCGAGTCCAACACCGTTCCTGGCCTAAGCCTTACGCCGGTGCTGACGGCGCTTGCCGAGGACGCAGATACCGCAGCGCGGATCAAAGTGGGGGACCTCGCGATCACCGATGATGGCAATGGCACCAACACGCTGACACTCACAGGCGCAGATGCGGCACTGTTTGAACTGGACGACTTGGAGCTGTTTCTCAAAGCTGGAACGCCGCTGGATTTTGAATTGGATGCTGGCCTTGATGTCACGGTTAACGTGGATGATGCAGGCGTGGGCAGCAGCCCCGATGCTAGCCAGGCCTTCACCCTAAGCATCACAGACGTTAACGAAGCGCCTGGTGTCTCGCTCTCTCCTGTACTCAGCACGCTTGCTGAGGATGTGGATACCACGGCGCGGATCAAGGTAGCGGATATCGCAATTTCTGACGATGGCCTCGGCAACAACGATCTCAGCTTGACTGGTAGTGACGCGGCTCTGTTCGAGATCGACGGCGCGGAGCTGTTTCTCAAAGCAGGGGCATCGCTTGATTTTGAGACCCAGCCAATTCTTGATGTGAGCGTTGTTCTGGATGATGTGACGGTAGGGGGCACACCAGATGCCACCGTGCCGCTTTCCTTTGGTGTGACAGACGCCAATGAGGCTCCAAGCGTTGCGCTGACGCCAGTGGTGACGGAACTGGCGGAGGACGCAGATACCAGTGCCGCGATCAAGGTTGCAGACATCACCATCACGGACGATGCGCTTGGCACCAATGATCTGATGCTTTCTGGCGCTGACGCGGCATTGTTTGAGATTGTGGGGACGGAGTTGTTCCTCAAAGCAGGCGCAGCCCTTGATTTTGAAACCGCCGCCAACCTTGATGTCACGGTTGAAGTGGATGATGCAGGCGTGGGCAGCAGCCCGGATGACACGGCTGTGTTCAGCCTTGCTGTGACAGATGTGAACGAAGCGCCGGATGTGACGCTGACGCCCGTGATCTCCGAACTGGCTGAAGATGCTGATACTGCCGCCGCTCTCAAAGTCGCGGATATCACCGTGAGTGACGACGCGCTTGGCACCAACAATCTGACACTCTCAGGCGCTGACGCCGTCCTGTTTGAGATCATCGGTACAGAGCTCTTCCTCAAAGCGGATGCCGCGCTTGATTTTGAAGGCAACCCTAATCTCGACGTCACGGTTGAAGTCGATGATGCGGATGTCGGCACCAACCCGGATGGCAGCGACAAATTGAGTATCGCCATCACGGATGTGAATGAGCCGCTTATAGCCCTAGTCGATATGCTCTCAACATCCGAGTTCCGTGTGAACAGCTTTCTGGGCTTTGATCAGGCGGACCCGGCGATCACGACACTTGCCAATGGCAATGTCGTTATTCTGTGGCGCTCTGATGTGCCAGAGCAAGGCGACGCGGATGGTAGCGGCATCAAGGGCCGGATCTTTGACGCCACGGGCGGTGAATTCACATCGGAGTTCTTGGTCAACGGCGGCACCTCAGGCGATCAGACATTGCCTGCGGTGACAGCCCTTCCTGGCGGTGGCTTTGTTGTGGCTTGGGAAGCTCCTGAGGGCGCAGACACCGGTATTGAGGCCCGTATCTTTGCCGCTGACGGCACAGCATCGGGCGGTGACATTGCTCTCAACAGCAACACGTCGGGTGATCAAAATATGCCGGACCTCACGCCCTTGCCGGGTGGTGGTTTTGTTGCGGTCTGGGGATCGGACACACCTGGGCAGGGCGACAGTGATGGCGCAGGTATCAAGGCACGGGTCTTCGATGCCGCAGGCGCAGAGGTGGAAGCCGAAGCGCTTGTGAACAGCTTGACCACGGGTGATCAGATGGCACCTGCTATTGCCGCACTGACAGATGGATCTCTCGCGGTGGTTTGGACGACTGAGGCACCCAGCGATGGCGATACCTCTGGAACGGCTATCAAAGCGCGTTTGATCGCTGAAGATGGCAGTGAAGTTGTGGCAGAGTTCCTCGTAAATGCCAGAACCAATGGGTTGCAGGGTGCCCCTGAGGTGACAGCGCTCGCGGGCGGCGGGTTTGCCGTCACCTGGGAGAGCTATGACGGACAGGATGGCGATTCCAGCAGCTTAGCTGTCAAAGGACGGATCTTTGATGCGACAGGGACAGCAACCTCAAGTGAGCTGTTGATCAACAACGCCACAATTGGCTTCCAGCGCGAAGTTGATGTCACGGCGCTTGCGGGTGGCGGCTTTGTCGCGACCTGGGCCAGCCAAGATCGGGGCCAGGGCGATAGCAGCGTCACGGCGATCTCTGCGCGTGTGTTCAATGCAGATGGCAGCGAACGAGTGCCTGAGTTCCGGGTGAATGAGGCCAAGCCGCGCGCGCAGGAAACTCCTGTAGTGACGGCGCTGGCCGATGGTGGCTTTGTCATTGCATGGGCCTCAGATGACCGCACGGATGGCGACATCAGCGGCTCTGCCATCAAAGCACGGCGCTTTGATGCGGATGGCGCGCCGCAGGACGCACCGCGTGCGGTCTCTGAAGACACGCCAACCACATTCACCGTTGCCGAACTGCTGGACAATGACGGTGATCCTGATGGTGATGACATCACGTTGATTGAACTCGCAGGGGCTGGAACCGGCGGCAGTACGTCTGAGGGCGCAACCGTGACGCTGAACGGTGACGGCACCATCACCTATGATCCCTCTGGTGTTGCGGCATTTGATGCGCTGACACCGGGGCAAACCGCGACAGATAGCTTTACCTACACAATTGAGGGCGCAGGCGGAGAGACAGCGCAGGCGACCGTCACTGTGTTGATTGAGGGCGGCAACGACGCGCCTGAAGTCAACCTTAGCAATACAACCACCGATTTGTTGAACACTGTAGATACGGCAACCCGGGTGAAAGTCGCAGACTTCACCGTCACGGATGACGGCGCGGGCGTGAACGGGCTCAGCCTGACGGGCGATGATGCTGGGCTCTTTGAGATTGACGGCACGGAGCTCTTCCTTAAAGCGGGCACGGGGCTCGATGCCAATACGAACCCGTCTCTCGATGTGACGATTGAGGTGAATGATGCAGCCATCGGAATTGATCCCGATGACAGCGACGAACTCTCGATTGCCGTCATCAACGCCAATGATCCGGCAACTGTAACGCTGACACCAGTGATCACCAGTTTTGCAGAGGATCAGAATACGGCAGCGCGTATCAAAATGGCTGATATCGCCATCGCCGATGATGGTCTTGGTACCAACACCGTGGGTCTGTCCGGCGCCGATGCCGCGCTCTTCGAGATTGACGGCACCGAGCTGTTCCTCATTGCAGGAGCCGCTCTCGACTTTGAAATCAACCCTGCGCTTGATGTGGCTGTCACTGTGGATGACCCGGAAATCCCCGGTGCCCCTGATATTGTCGCAGCGCTCCAGATCACAGTGACGGATGTGAATGACGAGCCACCTGTCTTTACCTCGGGGGCCACGGCAAATGCCGCTGAGAACCAGACGGCGGCTTACACATCGGCCGTGACCGACCCTGATGGCGGTGCGCTGAGTTACGCCCTCGGCGGGACAGATGCGGCTCTGTTTGACATCGTTGCAAACACCGGCGTTGTGACCTTCAAAGGGTCTCCGAACTTTGAAACCCCCAGCGATGACGGCGGCGACAATGTCTACGACATTATCGTCACCGTTTCGGACAGCGTGCAGTCCACGAACCAGAACGTTGCGATCAAGGTGATGGACTTGAATGAAGCACCGACTGCAATGGCATTGTCGGATACTTCGGCTCCGGAAAACGTGCCTGGAGCTGTGGTGGGTACTTTGACTACCACAGATGAGGATGCTGGAGAAACGTTCACTTACACCATTCAACCCGGCCCGGATGCATCTCTGTTCTCAATTGTGGGTGACGAACTGAGGATTGGGGGTGGCGGTCTTGACGCGGAAAGTTCCTTGAGCCGATTTGTGAATATCCGGTCGACGGACGGCAGTGGCAACATCATCGAAGAAACATTCACCATTAACGTGCTCGACAGTGTTGAGCAGTCTTTGACCGTTGGCGACGATGTGATCGCCCCGACCAACGACGATCTGCAACTCATCGGCACTGGGCTAACGTTGACGCCGGGGGACGATTTGGACGGTGGGGGTGGGATGGACACCTTGCTTTTGGTCAGCGGTGCGGCATATGCGACGTTTGATCTTGATGCGATCACAGGCTTTGCCAATTTTGAGGAAGTGCGGTTTGTTCTGGATTTGAACGGCGGGAGCTATGCCCCCCGGGCCGGGACATCGACGGATGTTGTTGTGACTGGCAGCCGTGCGCTTAACATTATCGACACCCCTACCGCAGCGATTGGTGAGTTGGTTGGTGGGGACGGTGGCGTTTATGTAGGACAAGAGTATTCCCAGCTCAGCAACGTTGAAATTACGAACTTCACCGGCGGATTTGGGGGTGATCGGTTTTTTCTCAGCGCCACGAACAACTCTTTGATGAAGTTCAATGGTGGCGACGGTCATAATGTGCTGGACTACCGGTCTGTCAATGGCATGCTGACCGAGTTCATAAGCGGAAGCCAATACGATGAGCTGTGGTATTACGGAACCACCGGAACATTGGCTCGTGTTGAGACTGGGGGGGATAACGACCGGGTGTACTTGCAATCAGTAACGGCGCTTGCACCGAACGCCGTTTTGGATGGGGGCGCCGGAACCTATGACGAAATTAATTTTTCTACCCAAAATGAGATCATCGACTTATCTACCATCAATATCACTGGCTTTGAGCAATTCTCCCAAACAACTAGCGGCACAGCGCTGGTTGATACGACAACGGTTGCGCCGTTTACGCGCCTATCTAGTGGGACATATCTGACAGGCGAGGCAACGCTCGATCTGACCGGGATCCAAGTTTCTTCCGGTTCAGTGGAAAGCAGCAATGTGACGGGCACTATCTTTGATGTGGATCGTTCCGACACCGCCCTCCGCGTTATCGGCGGCCTAGGCGACGACACCCTCCGCGCCACCACACTTACCTTCTCCCAAGCCGAACGCGACGCGATCTTCCTGACCACCTCTATCGAGACTATCATCGACGCAACTGGGACGTATACCGCGCAACCGCTGCCGCCTAATTCTGAACAGTTGACCACAGGAGATGACACACCCGCACCGCTGGGTGCTGATCAAACGATCATCGGCACTGGGCTAACGTTGACGCCGGGGGACGATTTGGACGGTGGGGGTGGGATGGACACCTTGCTTTTGGTCAGCGGTGCGGCATATGCGACGTTTGATCTTGATGCGATCACAGGCTTTGC
>Ga0316204_10001714_pt1 | contig 56293 bp, 57 predicted proteins | sample 6monrhotite_MG_2_FD_205661 | JGI IMG/M metagenome (GOLD analysis project Ga0316204, IMG submission 205661) | Microbial mat bacterial communities from mineral coupon in-situ incubated in ocean water Damariscotta River, Maine, United States -... | ecosystem: Environmental > Aquatic > Marine >... | reverse complement strand
TTAATCGATCGAATCACCGACATTAATAATGATGCCGTTCTTAGGTGGTGCTAGCAAAAAATAGCTAAATTAACATACTTGTTTTATCAATCCAGCTTATTTTTTCGAATGAAATCATCTTAGAAAATTTTAGTTATTTATAATAGTTTCAGAGTTATTAAACTCTTATTGCTTATAGTTCATTTAACTCAGGCTCATAGTCTCCATTTTCCAAAGAATGAGTGTCCAAGTTAAATCGAACATAACTGGTTAAGCGCGAAACGGATGTATCTATATCACGTCCAACATAATCGACGCTATTATCCGTATACCCTGTTTCAGAAAGTTCGTTGCACATATCCTCCATTTCATCCTGAATATCAGTGAAAGCTTGGTCAGGCGTATCATGTCGAAGTAAAGCAAAGAATTTAAAGGTATAGGTGTCTAGCTCGTCCATTGAGTTTAGTTGGACGTAAATAGCTCGAATGAAATTATTACCATCCTCGTCAAGTGAAACAGCGGTAATTTTAGGGATGAACTTATTCATAATAGGGTTTAGGGCGACATTAAATCTGTCTGGTAAGGCTGTTCTTGAGTATCTATTGGTACGCCATACTTTAAACGCTTCTAACACATCCTTAGGAAGGATGTCTAATGTATCAGCATCAAACTCTACCTCCGTGAGGACTGAAAAGAATTCTTGTTTATTGATCGTTAAAATGTAATCAACATTGGATTCATAAAACTCATTACCTAATGAAAAGTGAAGTTTTCTTACACTGTTTACGAATTGATTACCTGGATAAACATCTTTTTCTTTGATTTTTTTACAAACTAAAAATTCAAGACTTGATTCAGTAACATCACTATTACAAGCAATATCGCAATCTTGAGATATTAAGACTAATACCGAGCTGTCTTTGAATGTTTTGATTTTTCCGCGAATATTAACTTTTGGGTACGAGTCAGTCCAGGTTGTTCTTAATTCACTATTAAAAATTGAGGACTTGAAGTAAATCCCCTGCTTTAATTTAAACGTTTTAAATAACTTGCACCCAAAAGATTCCAATATTACTCAGCCTATGTTGAACTTGTAAGATCACGTAATGTTTGCTGATTAAATGGCACTTCTTTACCAGAAGGAGACATTTTTTCTGCAAGATGATTAAGAACTAACTCGATTTTATCGAATTCTAGTTGGTCCTTTTTCAACAAATCAAAGAGAGAGTCGCCATTTACTGAAATATTTTTTGCAAGTGCACTAGGGCTTCTATCCAAATATTGCTGTATGAGTTGCGTCACCTTCTCTAACTCAATAGCACGAACAAGTGTTTTAGGATGAATGTTTTTATCATAACCAGGCGTATTCAAATAGCTATGCAGACTTTGCCTTGTAATTTGAAGAATGTCCGAAACTGCAGTGTTAGAAAGCCCAAGAGCAACCTTTAACGCTTTGATTTTATCAATCACATCAACTGTTTTTGAGTACCCGAAATTATTCCCTTTGCTTTCCACGATGGAAGTTAAGTAGCCATCAGAATATGGCGAAGATGAACTACCAGTTTCAACATTTAATCTAGGAGAAAATTCTTGATAATATGTTACTGTTGATAATACATCTGCACTTGGTGCCGCCATCACAGGAGATGCTGTCGCGATAGCTAAAGTCGTTATAATTTTTTGTTTATTCAACATCGTAAATCTCCCATAATTTTTTAGCTTTAGGTGTAATTACTTCCCAAAAAACATTACTACAATCTTGATACAGCGCCTTAGATTCAGTTTGAATAGAGTTTAGATCAATTTTTGGGCTGCCTTGAAACTCTTTCCCGTTTTGTATATCTAAGATACCGTAAGTTGGACTTTCTATATCAGACCAAACATCTTGGATTGGAATTACTAAGCCGCAAGTAGGATCCTTTTCCCCCAAGTCATCAGGTAATATTTTAGTAAGGGCTTTATGGCTACCCGTTGGAATTTCCTCAAAAGCTACTCTAAGTTGGCTACCAACACTTGTAGTAACATATCGCTGAGAGAAACCATGTAAATGCTGATTTGTGCCAAGAGTTTTAAGTTGCATAGGAATAATGCCTCCCAGAACAAAGTCAGATAATGTATGGCTTTTATTAGGCACAATTAAGTCAACATACCTTAGCTCAATACTTTTTAGCAGCGTTTTGCTTAAACCAGGGAACACTTCTAAGCATATAGTGAGTAGAGCGTGAAATTTTTGATAAAAGCTTTTAAAGTTTTCATAAGAAGACGACTTTAAGATTAGAGAGGTTACATTCTCATTACTTAAAAGCTCGATGGTTTCTAACTCACCTGCACTTCTAAACAAATGCCTAGTCATTTCAGTTTTGACATTTTTCGCCTGACTACTGGAAGTATCAACGCTAATTGCTAGCTGATTTAGCTTTGCAATAATTTTTTCAGGAAATCCTTGATCAATCATCTTTTGATGAAGTTGTGACATATTTACTTCAGAGATTTTTTCAACTTCAGGAATAGTGGTAAATCTCAATTGAATCACGGAGTGAATCAATGGAGCTTTCTTTAAACCTTGTTTTTTCATCGGAAGACGGCCTTGGATATTTATAATCTTTAGTGAAATTATTTTACACTTTTTTTTACACTTTTTTTCTTAAGTTTAAGTAAATTTATTTATTTCTGAGTGATGTAGAAAGCGTAGGGGGGATCAAAATAGTTTGTCTAGAAATCTAGAGCAATGTCATAGGTTTACCAATTCATAACCGAATAACAAGCGCTTTTAGTGCTTAATCAGTTCGAAGTTAAATGAGCTGATAATTTCCTAGTATTGGAAGGTCATAGCGTAATAATTGGATAACGTTTTTTATATCTGAAGGCCCTTACCAAGGAACTTTATACCTTTAATGCCATTGAATTTGCTTTAAGAAAATGGATCATGCCGATCGGATATTGGAATTTTGCTATGCAAAGCGGTTAAAAATTACGTTTAACGAAGTGGGCATTTACCTAAAGTTATTTACAGAATCAAAACACTTTAAAAAACTAAACATAATTGATTGGGGTTTTAAAAGTAATAACTCATCTTAAGATCAAGCAAATCATCCTGCTGATAAGCCTGTAAGAAAGTATTGTCATCGTCCACACTGGTTACCCAGCGCCCAGTTAATTCTGCTTTCCAGTTTTCACCCAAACGACGGGACGCTTCTATGAGCCACATTTGCGATTGATCGTCCAAATCTAGGGTATGGCCCAGCAGGATTTCACTGCTTTGCTCGTCGTTAAAGACAAATCGTAGGCCTGTCATCCAATCTTTTTGAAAAGGGGTGGTACTTTCCCATTCATCGTATAGATATTCACCTATCAGGCCTATATCGTAAGCCGTATCGTTAATACCAACGAAGGTATATTCAAAACCTGCCACCAAGGCATTTGAGTCATAGTCTATGAAGTGATCTCCGGTGGTCAGTTTGTGGCTTTTGCGATGTACCGCCTCGGCTTTGAGTAATAAATCCCCTGAAATGTATTGGGCTTCAAGACCCAGTTGCTGGCTTTGAACGTAAACAGGTAACAGTTTAGGCGTGCCGTTTTCAGTCATGAGTTTATAGAGTGGATTTCTTTGGGTGCCGTTAAAGTAACTTAAGCCAATATCCAATTCATCAAAGCTATGGTTCCAACGTGCTGCAAAGTCAATGTGACGGGTTTCGTCGTTACTTTGATAGAGTGGATCGGAATCTGCAACTAAGGGGTTGAAACGGGGTCGTGTTGTTTCATCTCCGAATTGCAATGGCCTAAAGCCTGGCAGAATAAATAGGTCAAGGGTTCCCCACTCTTTGATGAGTTTCGCTTGCAGCATTGCTTGCCCTAAGCGGGATTCATCGTCTAGGCCTTCTATCATATCGACTTGGTTAATCACATCGACTAAATGGCGAGATTCAGTGGTTCCCCAAAATACTTTACCGATACCAGCATTTAACTCCCATTCATCGGCGTACTGGTAGAACATCAGTTCGCGAATATCGGCATGGGTGCGGCTGGCACTGCTGGCATCGTAGCGATAAAAGAGTTTGGCTTTTATTTCCGAATTTTCACCCGACTGAAAATAGAGTTCAGGTTCTATAAAAGCGGAGTGGTAAGCGGACTCTTGCTCAGGATATTTAGCTTCTTGAAAGAAGCTCAAACTTTCTAGACCTACTTTACCGTTTATTTCGAGTGAATAAGCAGCGGGAGCCATCAGCAAGCCTGCTAAAAGAAAGCAGGCTTGTGTTTTAAATATTGAGTGGTATTTAAGAGTCATGGGTCATTTCTTAACGTAAACGCTTGAGTTTACTTTTATTAAAATCGGAATCTTTTAAGCCTGTTTTAAATTGGTAATTGGAGGTGTTTACAATCGATTTTTTACCTGTTTGGTGGTTGATCATCTCCATTTTATGGGCGCGCCAGTACTTGCCTAAATATTGCTGATAGTCTGAGAAGGTCAGTGTTTTGAGCAGGGCATTTTTACGGTCATAAAAGTCAATTTTAATAGGGCGATATTCGTCGGTGTCTAACCAGCCAACTTGTTTGGTGTAGCCTGAAAATTCATCCGTTGGGTAACGCTCGCTGACAAAGCAGGTTAAGCCGTCGCCACAGGGTTCGTCTCTTAAATATTTATAGGTATATTTTTCAACTTCTTGTGAGCTCATGTCTTCATAAGCGAACTCACTGCCCATAAAAGGCCCTGATTTATTACGCGAACTGATGCGTTTGACACGTTTTAGAGCAGGTAAATAGAGCCACTGGTCGTCTGCGCCGTGCGTGTGGCTAAAGGTTAAAAAAGCCGTGCCTTTTAGATCGAGGGGTTTATCAAAAATGGTGAGGCTTTTGTCGCCATCGCCTGAAATCTCTAAGGTTTGGGTGCGAATTTCACGTCTACTGGATTCGCCCTGACGATTGAGTAAAACCATCTCCATATCCGAGGTTTGATCTCCCCAGCCGTTATCGCGTTTATCAGCCTCTTGAGCAATGGCAAGACCTTTTTCTTCGGGTGTTTGAGCGTATATATGGCTTGAGAACAAAGAGAGCGTGAGTGTGAGTCCAAGTGCTGTTGTTAAGGTTGTTTTCATGGTTTTTTCCTTATTTAAACGCTGATTGTTAGCCAGATAAAGCCAATCCACATGGCTAATAAAATATAAAACCCGGTGGCAAACGCTTTCATTCGATGCAATACACGATTGGTTTTAATGTGAATAGTGCTATGAACCAGCCGAGAGAGTACAAATAGCCAAGCGCCAATAATAAAGCCAATATGGCTGATTTGACTAATGAGTAATAACCCAATAAGAGCATAGAATAGAACGGGTAGTTCAAATTGGCTTTGATAACTATCCGCGTACCGTAGCATCTGTTCAGGGGCTTTTCCTTGATTATGTTTGAAGTAAGCAGGTGATACTTGCTTGTTCCGAACGGCCCGTATTCGGGCTTTTAAAGTAAGGATGGCCAGTAAGAAGGTCAGAATCACCTGAGCAAATAACGGGTAGAGTAACGTTTTATCCATTTGGGATCACCGGAGGTTTTTTAGGCTGTTTGAGTTCTTTGTTTACAGGGTCTTTATCCACTTTAAGCAGTAAAGCCGGCAAAAACAAGAAGTCTAAAACCAGTGCAGAGGCAATGGTGATAGCCATTAGGATTCCTGTTTGCTGGTTGACTAAGAAGGTGGATTGCGACAGCAGTGCAAACCCAACAATCAGTACCACGGTGGTGACCCACAGCGCTTGACCTACGGTTGAGAAAGCGTAGCGAATGGCATCAGGGGTACTTAAGTTTTTCTCGCGGCGTGCACGGATATATTTGCTTAAAAAGTGCACGGTATCATCCACTACGATTCCGATGGAGATGGCAAATACGATGGATGCCGCCATGCCTAAGATACCGTAAGTCAGTGCCCAAATACCGATGGCCATAATAGCGGGTGTTAAGTTGGGCACTAAGCTTAATGCACCGAGCTTAAAGCTCTTAAGCGCCAGTAATAAGATCAGAGAAATAAGCACTAACGCAATGGCTGAACCGCCCATCATCTGTTCGATATTACGCATGGTAATATGGGAAAACATAATGTCGGTACTGGTGCCTTGTGCGTGCATCACCTCGGGCGTGTTGTCCTTCAACCACTTCTCGGCACGTTGGTTAAAGTCGATGATTTGCGAGGTGGATAAGTTATCTAAGGTCACCGCAATTTTAGTTGAGGATTTATCGACATTGATCTGGTTATTTAAATCCAAGCCGTAAGGCAGAGACATTTCATAGAGCAGTAAATATTGCGCGGCCAGTTCCTGTTCATCAGGCATTTTGTACCAAGTAGGATCATCCGCATGCAGGTTTTTATTGAGTCTTTTTAAGGTGTCGGCAATGCTATTCACATGAACGACTTCGGGTTGGGTTTCTAACCAGTCTTGGAACAGTGCAATACTGTTTAAAAACTGCGGATTATTGATGGCTTGCGGCGCCCCAGATTCTATCGAGTAGAAGGCCATACTAATACCAGTCAGATTATCGATGACATAATCGGAGTCTTCTCTAAACTGTATGGACTCATCAAAGTACTCTACAAAATTATCGTCAATGACCATTTTAGGAATCATCGCGGCAAAGAAGATGAGCATCACGGTACTGCCCCAAAATAGTGGCTTTTGTTTTTTGATGACAAAATCAGCCAATTTGGTCATGGTGTCTTTGTGGTCAGGATCTAGGTTAGCATTGACTTTAACGGGCATCGCAGCGACCCAAGCGGGTAAAAATATCACTGAGAAAAGGAAAGCAAATAGAACGCCCATGGCGGTTATATTGCCTAAATCGTGAAACGGTGGCGCATCACTGGAGTTCATGGCGAGAAAACCTATTGCGGTGGTTAGGCTGGTTAAAAAGATAGGGCCAATGTTAATGCGTAAGCTCTCTACAATGGCTTCGTTTTTAGTATGGCCGCGCTTCATCAGCGCCAGCATGGAGATTAAAAAATGCACACTGTCCGCCACGGCTAGGGTCATGATAATGGTGGGGGCAGAGGCTGAAGGTGGTGTTAAGGCGATACCAAACCAACCTGCCATACCCATGGCGGTGGCGATAGAGAAGGCAATGACAAACACAATCCCAATGAGTGATGAGATTGACTTAAGCAGTAGCAATAGCATGATAAAAATGAATAGATACATCATTGGAATAAGGGTTTGCATATCTATCATGCTGGCTTCGGTAAAGGCGTGGTTGAGCATGGTAATACCACTGGCATGCACTTCAAACTGCGGGTATTTGTCTTTAAATTCTTCAATGAGGTTACGGGTAAAATAGACCGCTTCTGGGGTTTCCGTTTGGTTTTGTTGGGAGAACTGATTAATGATATTAATTCCCGTTACGGTACCCGCTTCATTAATTAATGAATGGACTAAACGCGGTTCAGAAAGGGCTATTTGGCGAATTCTATCGAGATCGGCTTGGGTAAGATTTTCTGCACGGTAGACCAAGTCTTCTACAATAAGATCGTCTTCTTCGGCATAGGTATGCTGATAGTTGCTAATGGAGTCTACACGGTTGGAGTAAGGAATTTGCCACGCTTGTTTGGTGAGCCATTCTACGGCGGCTAAGTTTTCAGGGGTAAATAGATCGCCGTTTGTTGGAGTAAGGGCAATGAGAATATTGTCTTCTTTATTGTAGGTGTTCTGTAGCTTCTCAAAGGCCATGAGCTCTGGATTATCGTCACTGAAAAACACGCGATAGTCGGTGTCAAAGGTGAGGTTTTTCCCACCACTTGCGATCAGAATGGCCATTATAAAAGACAGCAAAATCACCCACCAGCGATATTTAATAAGGCCTAAGCTATAAGATTGAATCAATGACGGTTGCATAAGTAGTTTCTCTTAGGGTCTGTTGGTAGGAATCATTTTACGCGAAGCTTAAGAGATTGAAATAGCTTATTTATCAAAACATTGTTCCATAAATGGAACAATTACTTCTAATTAAGTCATTGAATTAATAAAAGCGATCTCTTTGGTTACAAAATCAATAAAGGTGGTGAGTGCTTTTGATGGGTGACTGCGGCTAGGGTAAATAGCATAAATATTCGCTTGCTCAAACTGAGTATCCACTAAAATTTTAACCAAGGTGCCTGATTTAATTTCATTTTCACACAAAACATTAGGAAGGTGCGCGATCCCTAATCCTTCTACGCACATGAGTTTATTAAAGGTCATGCTATTACTTGATAGCTGATAATTGTCTCTTGATATGGGGGCTTCGCCTTCTATGCTCAAGGATCCTTTGGATGGGCTGGCGATAATGTTTTTATGCTGATTAATTTCTTGAATATGCTGTAGGCCGCCTGAGGCGATTAAATACTCAGGACTGGCGTAGAGTCCTAATTTAGGGGATGCAATTCGTTTAGCAATATAGCTAGAGTCTTCTAATTTTCCAATACGCAGTGCTAAATCAAACCCTTCCTCAATTAAGTTTTGATTAGAAGTACTAAAATCAAGTTCCAGTTGAATATTAGGGTGTTGTTCTAAAAATTTTGGTAAGACTTTGCTCAGAAAGCCAGTGCCTAATTCAGGGGGCATGGTCACACGTAAAGACCCTGTGACATCTTTATGATATTGACTGATGTCGGCATGGGCATTTTTGAGGTGCATCACTTGAGGTAAGCACTGTTCAAAGAACGTTTCTCCTGCCTTGGTTAAACTGAGTTTGCGTGTCGAGCGATTCAGTAAGCGGATTTTTAAACGGGCCTCTAAAGATTGGATATGGCGACTTAAGGTCGATTTTGGAATGGATAATCGTTGCGCCGCTTTGGTGTAACTGCCGCATTCAATGACGGTGACAAAATAGTAAATTTGATTTAAATCCATTTTTCTTGAGTATCCATAAAAAGTTTAAGGGGTATCTGAATGATGCAAAGTTATGCAAAGGCCTAAATTTAGTACTAGAATACGGTTAACTATTTAAGAGGATACATCATGTCAGACAGCACTGTTAATGTTCAAGCCGTAAAAGAGTATTTATTAAGCCTACAAGAGGATATTTGTCGTCAGCTAGCCGAAGAAGATGGCTCAAAAGACTTTATTGTTGATGAGTGGGAACGTGAAGGTGAAGAAGGCATTATGGGGCTGACTGGTGGTGGTCGTACTCGAGTGATGGAAGGTGGTGCGGTGATTGAAAAAGGCGGCGTTAACTTTTCACATGTTAGAGGGAAAAGTTTACCGCCTTCTGCCACAGCACACCGACCAGAGTTAGCAGGCCGTTCCTTCCAAGCGCTTGGTGTTTCTTTAGTGATTCATCCAAATAATCCATATATTCCTACCTCGCACGCTAACGTACGTTTATTTATTGCGGAGAAAGAAGGAGAGCAACCAGTCTGGTGGTTTGGGGGTGGTTTTGATTTGACTCCTTACTACCCAGTCGATGAAGACATTGTTCATTGGCATAAAGAGTCTAAAGACGCATGTACGCCTTTTGGGGAGGAAATCTATCCAAAGTACAAAGCCTGGTGTGATGAGTATTTCTATTTGAAACATCGTGATGAAACACGTGGTGTGGGTGGTTTATTCTACGATGATTTAAACGAAAGCACCTTTGGTTGGGATTTTGATAAGTGTTTTGCGTTTATGCAGTCGGTTGGTAATCATTTTATTACCGCCTATCGTCCAATCGTTGCAGCACGTAAAGCCATGGAGTACGGCGAACGTCAAAGAGATTTTCAATTGTATCGTCGTGGTCGCTATGCGGAATTTAACTTGGCGTTTGACCGTGGCACTATTTTTGGTCTGCAAACGGGTGGCCGCACGGAGTCTATTCTAATGTCTATGCCGCCGTTAGCGACCTGGAAATACGACTATCGACCAGAACCTGGCACGGAAGAATCCAATATTTATAATTATTTAACCCCTAAAGACTGGTTAAAAGAGCTTATTTAATTATGTTTGGCAACTATGTATGATGCAAAGACTTCTATGGATAAGTTAAGGGTAGATAAATGGCTTTGGGCCGCTCGGTTTTTTAAAACTAGAGGCGTGGCGTTAGATGCGATCAAAGGTGGAAAAGTCGAGCTAAACGGCTCTAAACCCAAGCCAAGTAAAACCTTAATGATAGGTGATAAACTTAAAATTACTCAGGTGCATCGTCAAGTTGAAGTCACGGTGCTAGAAATAAGTGATAAAAGGGGGTCAGCTGAACAGGCTTTGACGCTATATCAATTAGATAGCGAGCTATTAAATCAGCGTAAACCCACACCTGATATGGCATTGGTTGGCTATCGTGAAAAAGGCGCTGGAAGACCAACAAAAAGAGATCGTCGTAAGATAGAGACGTTCCGTTCTTAGGGAGTTACTTAGAGCTTTTTAACAAAGCTCTAAGTAACTCCTTACACCGCTCGGATTTTTTCTGAGCTTTTATAATCAGTGGAGATCAATATGAAAAAAATAGCGTTATCAACTTTGGCTGCAAGTGTATTTGTATTGCCGCTATCAGCGAGTGCTAATCCAGATGCTTTAAATGATCTGGGTGTTGCAGTTAATTACGGCCTGTTTTCTGGACCAACGTTAGAGTTGAGCTACCCTCTTTCGGATGAGTTGAACCTGAGAGGGGCTTTATCTTCTGGTATGGCGTTGAGCGAAACTGAAAATGGTACGGGTACGGAACCTGATTATGCTGTTAAAGCAGATGGCGGAATTCATCGTTTAGCATTGGATTACCGTCCAATGGGCGGGAGTTTCTTTATCTCGGGTGGTTATGCTATTAATTCTTTTAAGTTAACAGCGGACGCCTCTACAACGGACACACAGACGGTCACAATTGGTGATACGGACTATACAGCGAGCGGCACGGTTAACTTAGATGGTGCGCTGGATTGGGATAATGCGCCAACATTGAGTTTGGGGTGGGGTCATTCACCTTCTGAAGGTTGGGGTGCTATGTTTGAGATAGGGGCGATTTTTACAGGAGCACCGAATCTTAACATTAAAGGCTCAGGTTTGGTTGATGATGGCGCAGGTGGAACGATTGATGTTAGTAGTGATCCAACGGTTCAGGCCGCAATCAATAAAGAAGAAGCTAAGTTGAAAGATGATATTGCAGATTTTGACTTTTTACCGATTTTGCAAGCGGGTATTACTTACCGTTTTTAAGTAAAATAATCTCAAAAATACAGTGATTAAAAATAAAAAAGCCCGCGTTTGCGGGCTTTTTTGTTGCTTGAAAGCAATCGGTACTAAATAAATAAGCTTATTTAGCTAGTTCAGCCATAGCTGCACGTTTTTTAGCGATCAAGTTTTGGATGATTGGCGTCATAATAATATCCATCGCATCAACCATTTGCGTACCAGAACAGATCATTGTGTGAGGGTTTTGCAACCAAGCACCTTCAATTTTATCAACGATTGTTGATAGATCTACTTCGTCATGACGAACGTGTGTGATGATTAAAGAATCTTCTGGCGCTGGACCCATAGGAGCCACTTCAGTTTGTGTTGAGAACGGATCAGATGTATCTACTAAAGGCACACGTTGGAAGTTAACATCCGTACGGTGGAACTGAGGAACGATGTATTCAATATAGTCATCCATACGTTCCATAATGGTGTCACGTACTTGTTCTACTGAATATGGGCGCTCTGAAGTATCACGGTAGATTTTTTGCATCCACTCGATGTTAACAACAGGTGCAACACCAATACCTAGATCTACGTGCTGCGCTACATCGTACATGCCTTCTTTAGGCCCATGATCCTTGCGCTTAACAGCGCCGTGAAGACCTTCGTAGAACATGATGTCTGTATCAGTCTCGATTTCTTCCCAAGGAGTGAACTCACCAGGCAGTAAGTTAGTGCCTAAACGTGCATTATGCTCATCGGCTTCTTCTTCACTGTGAATGTAATAACGTTTTTTACCTGTTGCTGTTTCTTTATAAGAAGCAAAAAGTTCTTCTAATTTTTGGAATTCGTTCGCATGCTCAGAGAAGTGAGTTAGCACTTTTCCACCATTTTCTTTAGATTCCGCTACTTTTGCACGCATTTCAACACGTGAATACTTATGAAAGCTATCACCTTCGATAACCGCTACATTTAAGTTTTCACGTTTAAAGATGGTTTCTACGGCACGTTTTACAAAAGAAGTACCAGCTCCTGAAGAACCAGTTACAGCGACGATAGGGTGTTGTACTGACATTGACAGTCTCCTAAAAAGTTATTAGTTACTAAGCTTAGTAACCGTTTTAAATATTAAAAATTACATTTCTGTTTATTTACTTATGGGCGGTATTAGAAACTAAAACCGCTCAAATTTCAAAAAATCTTACAAAAAGAGTGACTTATACGTCCAAGTTTTCCACTTGAAGGGCGTTTGATTCAATAAAATCCCTACGCGGCTCAACTTCATCACCCATTAAGGTTGTAAAGACTTGATCGGCTGTAATAGCATCGCGAATGGTGACTTGCAGTAAACGACGTGCTTCGGCATTCATGGTGGTTTCCCAAAGTTGTTCAGGATTCATTTCCCCCAAACCTTTGTATCGCTGAATGTTTTGGCCACGTTTGGCCTCATTAAATAACCACTCAATCGCTTCTTTAAAGCTAGAGATTGACTGTTTCTTTTCACCACGTTGAATCGCTGCTGATGACGTCAGTAGACCTTGCAAAGATTGCCCTAATACAGCGATTTGATCGAACTCTTTAGACGCGAAGAAGTCGGCATCAAACACTTGTGAGCTTAGCGTTCCGTGTTCGCGTTGTTGTAAACGAATCTGGAACTTTCCTTTGCTGTCTAGTTCCGTTGCGGGTTCTACAGTCAGTTGGTATTCAACTTTATGCAGTTCACCATTGGCTTTAAGCGGCGGCAAGAACTCATTTACCCACGCTGTCAAAGCATCAAAATCATTTAGCATGTCTAGGGTAACGGCAGGGTGATCAATCATCATCTCTAAGAACACAGGGTTGTATCTACGACCTAAACGTCTAATTACGTGTTGTGTTTTAAAGTACTCTTTAGAAAGGTTTTCTAAAGCCACACCGTTAATACTTGGCGTGCCATTTTCGGTCCATAAAGCCGCATTATCAATGGCTGTTTGCAGTAAGTAACCTTCTAACTCAGAATCGTCTTTTAGATAGGTTTCTTGCTTACCTTTTTTGACTTTATAAAGTGGCGGTTGAGCAATATAGATGTAACCTTTTTCAACCAGTTCAGGGTATTGACGGTAGAAGAAGGTCAGCAGTAGTGTACGAATATGCGAACCATCGACGTCGGCATCGGTCATGATAATGATACGGTGATAACGCAATTTTTCTAAGTTATATTCTTCACCAATCCCACACCCTAAGGCCGTGATTAAGGTGCCCACTTCTGCGGATGCCAGCATTTTGTCAAAACGCGCTTTTTCAACGTTTAGAATTTTACCCTTAAGCGGTAAAATCGCTTGAGTACGACGATCACGACCTTGTTTAGCCGAGCCGCCCGCTGAGTCACCCTCCACCAGATACAGTTCAGAAAGTGCAGGGTCTTTCTCTTGGCAGTCGGCTAATTTACCAGGTAAGCCAGCAATGTCTAAAGCGCCTTTACGACGTGTCATTTCACGAGCTTTACGAGCTGCTTCGCGTGCACGAGCGGCATCGACAATCTTAGCAAAAACCGCTTGCGCTTCTTTAGGATTTTCTAAGAGATACTCAGAAAGTTTCTCATTCATGGCGGTTTCAACCGCGCTTTTGACTTCAGATGAGACTAACTTATCTTTTGTCTGAGAAGAGAATTTAGGATCGGGTACTTTAACTGAGATAACAGCCGCTAAACCTTCACGAGCATCGTCACCTGAAACATTGATTTTGTACTTTTTAGCTAATCCAGAACTTTCAGCATACGAATTCATTGAACGTGTGAGTGCGGCACGAAAACCTGATAAATGCGTTCCACCATCACGTTGTGGAATGTTGTTCGTAAAGCAGAAGATGGATTCTTTATAAGCTTCTGACCATTGCATGGCAACTTCAACGGTAATATCGTCTTTAATCGTTGAGAAATAGAAGGCTTTTTCGTTAATCAGAGGTTTATTGGTATTAATATAGTCAACAAATGCTCTAATACCACCTTCAAATTTGAAGGTTTCATGGCGATCATCACGTTTATCAATTAATTCAATATGCACACCAGAGTTTAAGAAAGAAAGCTCTCTTAGGCGTTTTAATAAGTAATCAAAGCTGAATTCTACTTGCGTAAAGGTGTCTGTACTTGGCAGGAAACGGATCTCTGTTCCCGTTTCATCCGTTTCACCAACGGCTTCCATCGGTGCGTTAGGTACACCGTGGGTATAAGACTGTTTCCAGATATGACCTTCACGTTTGATGATAAGGTGCAGTTCTGAAGAGAGCGCATTTACAACAGAAACACCTACCCCGTGAAGACCACCAGATACTTTGTAGGAGTTATCATCAAACTTACCACCCGCATGCAGTACGGTCATAATGACTTCAGCAGCAGAGACACCTTCATCTTCGTGTATGCCAACTGGAATACCACGTCCGTTATCGGTAACAGAGACAGAACCATCTGTATGAATGGTCACTACAACCTTATCACAGTGACCAGCTAAGGCTTCATCGATACCATTATCAACAACTTCGAAAACCATGTGGTGAAGACCTGAACCATCGTCGGTATCACCAATATACATACCAGGACGTTTGCGAACAGCATCTAGGCCTTTTAAAACCGTGATGGAGGAGGAATCGTATTGTGTTTCTTCAGACATAAAACTCGATTTCTTTTATGGAGACTCAAAATACTGAATCTCGGATTGTTTTTAGTACAAAAATAGACTAAGAATTTTACCATAATTTAGAGCATGGTTGCGTTTTGCATTGATGTAAAAAATATTGATTTAAAATAATTTTATAAAAATTATATTTGGGTATACTTATAGGTGGCAGGGTTGCTTATTAGATGCATAATAAATAGTATTTGTTCTATTTCTATTTCTATTTCTATTTGATTTTGCTTTAAATTTTAAAATTATAAGAGAGGTAAAAAAATGAGTATATTTCCAAGAGTGTTAACTCCTTTTAATGAGTTAAAGGAATTAGAAGAGCGTTTTAATAATTTATTTCCTGAAGTGTCGTCTTCTTTAGAGTCTAATGTGGCGAGGTTTTCTCCGTCAGTTAATACTCGAGAAGGAGACTATGCATTTCATGTTGAAGTTGACTTGCCTGGTGTAAAAAAGAAAGATATCAACGTTGAAGTAAAGGATAATCGTTTGATTATTTCTGGTGAGCGTAAGTCTTCAAAAGAAGTTAAAGAGAAAGGGTACTTTCGATCAGAAAGTAGTTACGGTAAGTTTGAACGTAGCTTTACGTTACCTGAAGGTGTGGATGGTGAAAATGTTAAGGCCAGTTGTGAAGATGGTGTGTTAGAGGTGACGTTACCTAAATTGGAAGTGGATAAAAAGAAAAAATCCAAACAGATTAAAGTGACATAATTTTTGTAAAATTATGGAATTTAAAAAAGGCCAGTTATGGCCTTTTTTTTGGCGTGCATTTTTTGGAAAATTAACCAAACATCCAGCTAGTAGGCTCAGGAATCGGTTGTTGTTTACCGAGGTATTTAAAGCCTTTAACGCAACGAATGATCAGCCATACAGCGTAGAATAATAAAATGAGCCAACCTACAATGATAAAGGTTAATAGCGCTCCAATAATGGCATAAAGAAGACCTATCCAAAAGGTTCTAATTTGAAACTGATAGTGGGATTGTAAGAAGTTGTCTTCATTACCTTTATTGATATAAGCCATTATGACGCCAATTAAACCAGTAAAAGGAATCACAAAACTGGCTAAATAGAGTGCGTAAATAATGGTGGGAATGGTGGTGCTTACTTCTGCTTTAGGAGTCGGTTTAGCGATGTTGTCTGGTTGAGAGACATCGGTTGAATCAGTCATAAATCACCTTCTAGGGTTACGTTGTTTATAGAGTCTAAGCAGGCTGATTTTAGCAGAAAAAAAGGGGGGCTCTATAGATTTGCTAAAAGGCAGATAAACTTAATTAATCAATGGTTCGTTAAAGACAAGTTCTTCAGTTTTTTAAGAAAGTAATTTAGCGATTAAGTTCGAGTTTTCCAGAGTGAATATGCCAAATACGTGTTGTCTCTTTGTTGAGAATAGGAATGAGCTCTTCGGAGGTACTGGTAATAATGTGCTGTATCTTTAATATTTGTAGCAGTTCGAGTAATTTTAAACGGTGTGTTGCATCCAGTTCGGCAGGGAGGTCATCTATTAGCATGATCACTGGTTCTTGTAAGGTTTTTTCATGCAAGCTGGCTTGTGCGAGCAGTAAGGCACAAACAAAGAGCTTTTGTTGACCGCGAGAGAGGGTGTTAATGGCTTCTTGTCCTGAAAACTTGAAGCGAATATCGGCTCTGTGGGCTCCATATTGTGTGTGGCCTAGTTGCGCTTCTTTCTGAAAATTATCAGCATAGAGTTGCATTAAATCTTCTGTATTTTTTGGCCAACCTGCGCGATATTGACAGACAACGTCTACCCGTACTTCGGGCATGAGAGCTTGGCAAAAAGTGACTAAATAAGGCGTAAGGTCATTTAAATAACTTTGACGTATTGCATCAATTTTGAGCGCATTTTCAACGAGAGTTTGATCCCAAAGTTGCACCTGTTGTTTGGGCAGGCGTTTTTTTAGAGCGTGATTGCGTTGCTTTAATCCCCGTTGATAGGTTCGCCATAGCGATATAAATTCAGCCGATTGATGAAAACAGCCCCAATCCATAAATTGACGACGTGCCTTAGGCCCTTCTTCTAGTAGTTTATGGCTTTCAGGGGTGAGTAGTTGTACTGGTAATTTTTGAGCCATCATGGATTGAGATTTAACGGTTTCGCCATCCATACGTAATTGGCTGTTCTGTGGGCTTTTTTGCAGACCTAATCGGTGAGTCTTAGTGATAGAGCTAGAGTGACTAGAGCTGACTTCGGCAAAAACAGTGCAATGGGTTTGTTGATGTTGAATTAGAAAATGTGATTTAGCGGTACGAAATGATCGACCTGTTGCGAGTACCCAAATCGCTTCGATAACAGAGGTTTTACCTGCCGCATTATCGCCTACAATGAGATTTAATCCTGAACTCAGTTGACACTGGGCTGTCGTGCAATTACGAAAGTTTTGAATAGATAATTGGGTTATTTGGGTCAAGACGATAGCCTGATATGAAAAGTGTTATAAAGCGCTTTAAGTAGTGAGTTTATAATGGCTAGAATAGATTAGTTTGTTCACTATAGGAGAGTTCAAGGCTGAAAAAACGAGTGTACATACTTGGTACAGACATATTTTCAAATGAAGAAATACTCCTCTCCTAATAGTAAAATAGTACTTGCCTAGAGACGCATCGGCATAATGACATGCTGGCAATGGCAAACATCAGTATTTGCCTCAATTAAACAGCTACTGTTGGCATCTTTTAGAACTAAGGTTACGCAATCTTCATTCATTGAATTAAGCACATCAATAATGTAGTTCACGTTAAAACCAATCTCCATTTCAGAGCCACTGTAGTCAATCGCCATATCTTCGTGAGATTCATCTTGCTCACTGTTAGAGGCATTAACGGCCAGTAAATTATTACTTAAGACTAAGCGAATGCCTTTAAATTTATCATTAGATAAGATCGATGCACGTTGTAATAAACTACGCAATAACTCTTTATCGGTTTGGATAAATTGATCGTTATCCGTTGGAATAACGCGACGATAGTCTGGGAAGCGACCATCCACTAATTTACAAGTAAAGACGGTTTCTTCCAGTTGTACCGTTAGGTAGTTTTTGGCTAATGAGAATTCGATTAAGGTGTCGTCGTCATTCATTAATTTTTGCAGCTCTAAGACGCCTTTTCTTGGCAGGATAGCTTGGGTAGGTGTTAAGCCATCCATAGCCAATTCCGTTGAGCAGGTTGATAGACGATGACCATCGGTGGCAACCACTCGTAAGGATTGATTGCTAATATCAAACAGCATGCCGTTTAAGTAAAAACGGACATCTTGGCTGGCCATGGCAAAACCTGAGTGCAGAATGAGTTGTTTTAATTGGTGTTGCGACAGAGAAAAAGACAACTCAGATTGCGTTAAATCAATGGTTGGGAAGTCTTCCGCAGGTAGGGTTGAAAGTTTAAAGCGAGAGCGTCCGGCCAATAGCGTGCAACGAGAGTCTTCAAAGTCCAGAATAATGGTGAGACCATCCGGTAAAGAGCGCACAATATTGATCAATTTTACCGCGGGTAGGGTAATCGCAAATTGTCCTAATTCCGAAGATTCTAATTCAGTTTGAGCACGCGTTTCGATCTCTAAATCTGAAGCGGTCACCGTTAAGGTATTTTCAGAGACTTGAAATAGAATGTTGCCCAGAATTGGCATCGTTTGACGTTTTTCAACCACGCCCCCGACAGTTTGTAGGACTTTTAAAAGGTTTTCACGAGTTAAAGTAATTTTCATGCCAAGTGCCTTTGCTGATCTCTTTTAGTTGGGAATAGTTCTAGTTAGTTATAATACGGATTAGGCTGTTAAAGTCATCATCTATATGATGATCTGTTTCACGCAGCTCTTTAATTTTTCGTACGGCATGCAGTACCGTCGTGTGATCTCTGCCACCAAAGGCATCGCCAATTTCAGGCAAGCTGTGGTTGGTTAATTCCTTGGCAATGGCCATAGCCACTTGTCTTGGTCTGGCAATGTTTCGAGTACGTCTTTTAGAAAGCAGATCCGCAACACGCAGTTTAAAATAGTCCGCTACGGTTTTTTGAATATTGTCTAAAGTAACCATTTTTTGCTGAAGTGCTAACAGATCTTTAAGTGCTTCTTTAACGACTTCAACGGTTAAGGCTTGCTGAGTAAATTGTGAATAAGCACCGACTCGTTTCAAGGCACCTTCTAAGTCACGAACATTGCCTCGTAATCTTTTAGCAATAAAAAAGGCGACTTCATCGGGTAGGGCAAAGCCAAATTCGGAGGCTTTCTTTAATAAGATAGCGACACGCATTTCAAATTCTGGTGGTTCAACCGCAATGGTTAATCCCCAGCCAAAACGTGATTTTAAGCGATCTTCTAATCCATCCACTTCTTTAGGAAAACGATCACTGGTTAAGATAACTTGTTTGTTACCTTCTAGCAGCGTGTTAAATGTATGGAAAAACTCTTCTTGAGACTGTTCTTTATTCGCAAAGAATTGAATATCATCGATTAAAAGCGCATCTAATGATCGGTAAAAGCGTTTAAATTCGTCAATTTTATTGTGACGAAGGGCGTTAACCATATCGGCGACAAAACGCTCAGAATGTAAATAAACCACGCGAGCATCAGGTTTATCTTTCATCAATTGATTACCGATGGCGTGCATTAAGTGAGTTTTACCGAGACCGACGCCACCATAAATAAAGAAGGGATTATAGCTACCACCTGGGTTTTCAGCGACTTGTCGTGCCGCTGCAGCGGCTAATTGGTTGGCCTTACCTTCAACAAAGGTATCAAACGTAAAGCTGGCGTTTAGGCCATGCTTGATGGTTGATTTTTGAGGACTACTTGCCGTTGATTTTTGGGTGCTTTTGGCGGGTTTTTCTTTAGTTTGTAAAGGTTGCGGAATGGTTGCTTCTGGCTCAGAAAGCCCTTCCACTGTGTAGTCCCCGATTTCAAGGAGTATCTCAGGTGTATTAATAGGGGCAGCAATCGCAACGGCCTGACGAATGTTATCCATAAGCTTTTTGTTGACCCAGTCTAAAATGAAAGTAGATGGAGCTAATAAGCGAATAACAGACTCTTCTTCAACGGCCTGAAGAGGACGAATCCAAGTGTAAAACTGTTGATCATTAAGATCATTTTCCAGGTGTCTAAGACTTTGGGCCCACAGTGATGACAAAGTGAATATCCTTAAAATATAAATAGCCTGCCTAAATTAAAATAGGTAAGCAATAGGTTTAGCGGAATGGCTGTTTTACAATTAAATCAATTATTTGGCTATCTGATTTTTGCTACGTTGGTTTACCGAAAAAGCATGGGGCGCTTTAGCTGAAACGTTTCAATTTATAGTTACCGAAAAGCACTTTAAAACAGTGATTAATTCTATTATCGAACAAGTATACCTGTGAATAACTTTTAAACAAGGCTTTTATCTGTGGATAAGTGTGTGCATAAAGCATGTGGATAACTTAGGTTTGAAGCAGTTTATCTTGTTGTTAAATAGTAGGTTTTTACGGTTTTTAATAACTAGATAAAAATTAACATTTTTAAGGCTAAAATGATTAACAAAATACCAAAAAATCGTTTTAGAGTCTTTATGGGAAGTTGATGTGCCCACTTGGCACCAATAGGTGCAGTAAAATAACTGGCAAGCACAATTCCAAAAAATGCAGGCCAGTAAATATAGCCTGTTGCGTAGTCTGGCAAGTTGGGTGCGTTCAGTCCTGCTATTAAATAGCCTAAAGAGCCGGCTAAAGCGATGGGTAAGCTGATGGCCGAAGAGGTTGCAATGGCTTCATGCATACTGATATTGTTCCATTGTAAGTAAGGTACGGTGAGCGTGCCGCCACCTATTCCCACCAAAGAAGAGAGGCCGCCGATGGTTCCGCCTGACACGGTATTGCCGAAAAGACCTGGAAGCTGTCTATGAGGGCAGGTTTTTAAAGCTAGTAACATATGTATGGCCACTAACAATTCTAATACGCCAAAGAGTTTCCCCAGCAGATTAGATGAAATGAATTGGGCACTCCAGCCGCCTACAAAAGCACCGACTAATACACCGGCGGAGAGTAGTTTAAAAATATCCCAGCGTACGGCTTTGTGTTTTTGATGGGCCCGAACGGAAGCAAAAGAGGTGACAAGAATGGTAGCAAGTGAGGTTCCAATAGCTAAATGAACGACGTTATCAACTTCTAGAAAGATTAGGAACACACTCGAAAGTACTGGTACGATTAATAAGCCACCGCCCACACCAAGAAGTCCTGCGATAATGCCAACAAAGCAACCTGTAATGAGATAAGTAATTAATTCGTAGCTGAAGGAAAGATCGATCATTTTGAACCAAATGTTTTTGATAAAGCTCTATTATATTTCATCAGCTATACCGCTTTTTAATTTAAAAATCTCTTTTTAGAATGTTTATATGACATTTGGTAATGATTGGATAGTGAATAGCGATTAAAAAGTCGTAAAGTGAGAAGTATGGAATATTTTACAGAATTGGGTTATTTGGGGCTTTTTCTATCGGCCTTTTTGGCAGCGACCATTTTACCCCTCAGTTCTGAGCTTGTATTAAGTGTTCTTTTATTGGCTGAATTAGACCCTGTTTCATTGGTCATTGTGGCCACAACGGGCAATGTACTAGGGTCTGTGGTTAATTATGCCATTGGGTTTTGGGGCAGTGTTTTTGTCATTAAGAGAGTGTTACGAATATCGGAAGATCAGTTTGAAAAGTCTGAACAACGGTTTAAAAAATATGGAGTGTTCAGTTTATTTTTTGCATGGGTACCTATCATTGGTGATCCATTAACGCTGATCGCAGGGATATTGAGAATAAATATATGGGTATTTTTATTATTGGTCACCTTGGGTAAATTTGGTCGCTATGTTGCGGTAAGTTACTTCACTCTTATCTAGAGCCATAAACGTTCTGTCCAAATGGCACGTTTTCCCGTTGAACTACAATTTATGGTGGTTTTATATAAATTAATACACAAGAAGCGATTAAAAGTTAATTTAGTAGAGATATTTTTAGACATGTTTTCTTGTTTTCTTGTTGATTACTCTATATAATTCCCGTTTTTCCGAATTGCGGAATATGAAATTTTAAGGATTCAGTGACATGAAACGTACATTCCAACCTAGCGTTATTAAACGTGCCCGTACTCACGGTTTTCGTGCTCGTATGGCGACTAAAAACGGTCGTAAAATCTTAGCTGCTCGTCGTGCGAAAGGACGTAAGCGCTTAGCTGTATAGTTCTTGAGTGTACTGACTGTGGTGCACCTAAGACCAAATTCTGGTGAGTTAATGAATTCAAATAACGAGTTATCAACTCACTCAGAATCCTCTACCCCTTCCTCTCTTTTGAAAGAACCCGTCAATGGTTTTTCAAAACCCCTGCGAATTTTAAAGCCTAAAGATTTTCAACACGTTTTTGACAAAGCTGAGAAATTTGGTAATCGCAATTGGACATTTATTGTTCGTCCTAATCAGCAGCCTTATCCAAGACTTGGATTGGCGATTGCAAAAAAGCAATTGCAACGTGCCGTATGGCGCAATCGCGTAAAAAGACTGGCTAGAGAAGCATTTCGGTTACATAAAGAAGCGTTAAGTGGGTATGATATTGTCGTTTTGGGACGAAAGGGTATGCAAGACATCGATAATGAAACCTTGCATAAGAGCTTTTTGCACCTAATTCGAAAGATACGTAAAAGTGATTTAAAAGATCGCGCATAATACAGCGCAAATTAAATAGTTTAGTAGGACTTTAAAAGGTTTTCCAATGAATATGAGATCGTTTTGGTGGTTAGCGTTAGCATTTACGTTAACGTGGATGTGGCTTGAATGGATGCAGTTTACGGCTGCTAAAGTAGAAGCAACAGCACAAGCCAGTGCAGCGCAAGAAGTACCCATCGCAAATATTGCAACAACGCCTTCAGTGAGTGGTATGTCTGCCGCAACAGATGTTCCTGGTGCGAACATGGGTGCTGTAAATAATAATGCCGTACCTGTGCTGCAAAATGGTATCTCGCAGGGTCAACGTATTCTGGTAACAACCGATACCTTAGAGTTGATTATTGATACGGTGGGTGGTGATATTCGTTCGGCTAAGCTGTTGGAGTATGGCGCCTCTGAAGATCATACTCAGCCATTCCAATTGCTTAGTGACAATGGTCCATTAATTAATATGGTTCAAAATGGTCTGGCAACGCAACCTAAAGCTAAATTACCAGCACCTACTCATAAAACAGTCTACCAAGCTGCAGCGACTCAATATGAAATGACAGGCGACACCTTAGTTGTGCCATTAACTTGGACTCAAGACGGTGTGACGGTTACTAAGACCTATACTTTTAAGAGAGGCAATTACCTTGTTGATATTGGTTATAAAGTAGATAACCAAGCGTCTGAAGCATGGTCTGGTAGCATGTATTCGCAATTAGTTCGTAATCGCTATAATCCTGATGAAAACTTTATGATGTACACCTACACAGGACCTGTACTTTATAACGGTAATGCAGAAGATAAATACGTTAAGCATTCTTTTGATGACTTAAATACCCAAGCGGTTTCTGGAAGTGTTGTAACAGGTGGTTGGGCTGCTATGATTCAGCAGTACTTCTTAACCGCTTTAGTGCCTAATCAAGAGTCTCAGAATAGCTACTATGCTAAGCCGTTAACAGAGGGTCGTTATGCGGTGGGTGTGGTTGAGCCTATGGTCATGGTTGATCCAGGTCAATCTGGACACCTTAACTCCAGTGTGTATGTTGGTCCAATCAAACAAGATGTATTAACCGATATTGCACCGGGTCTGGAATTAACGGTGGATTATGGTGTTTTAACGATTTTAGCAGAGCCTTTGTTCTGGTTACTGGATCAAATTCACAGTGTGGTCGGCAACTGGGGTGTTGCGATTATTCTATTAACCGTTTTAATTAAACTGGTGTTCTACAAGCTGTCTGAAGCGAGTTATCGCTCTATGGCACGTTTGAAAAAGTTCCAGCCTAAATTGAAGCAGTTAAAAGAAAATTACGGCGATGATAAAGCCATTTTCCAGCAGAAAATGATGAAATTGTATAAAGAAGAGAAGATCAACCCTCTGGGTGGTTGTTTACCCATCTTTATTCAAATGCCTGTTTTTATTGCGCTTTACTGGGTACTTTTATATTCGGTAGAAATGCGTCAAGCTCCATTTATGCTATGGATTGAAGATTTGTCAGCACAAGATCCATATTACATTTTACCTGTTATTATGGGTGTGACCATGTACATTCAACAGAAGTTAAACCCTTCTGCGATGATGGATGAGATGCAGCAGAAAGTAATGAAGTTTCTGCCATTTGTCTTTACGTTCTTCTTTTTATGGTTCCCAGCAGGTTTAGTACTTTATTGGGTTGTGAACAATATTTTATCGGTTGCTCAGCAGTGGTATATCACTAAGAAGATCGATGAGATTGACGAGAAAGCCAAAGCGAAAGAAAAAGAGAAAGCAGGTAAATAAAATGCAGTTAACTTATCAAAAACTAGGCAATGATCATCCCATGTTCGGTAAAGTGGAGTTTTTAGTGGCAGATGGCATGACTCCACTGTGCTATAAAACGAAAGAAGGTTATATTCCTCTAGAATCGTCCTCTCCTGCGAAAGAGAGTGCTGGTACGGTTGTTCAAGCGGATATTGATTCTAAACCACTGTATGTTTTATCGTTTAATGTAAACGGTGAAGCAGAAGAGAAGACCTTTACTTCTAAGAAAAAGTTAGATAAAACGATTGAGCTTTATTCTCAGAAAGAGTTTATAACGGATTTAAAAACGACTACCTACAAAACGGTAGACTAGTTTTTCAACCGTTGTTTGTTCTGTTTAAAGCGCCCTTCAATGGGCGTTTTTTAGTTATGGCTTGAATGAAATATCCCGTTAAAATTGTGAAGAGATGAGATTGCAAAATGGAATTTGATAATATTGATACCATTGCCGCTATAGCTACAGCACCAGGTAGAGGCGGTGTGGGCATAGTGCGTGTTTCAGGAAAAAAAGTCACTGAAATTGCCAAAGCTATTTTGGGTAAAATTCCTAAAGCTCGCTATGCGTTTTATGGCTCTTTTTTGGGTGCAGAAGGTCAAGTGTTGGATCAAGGCATCGCTCTGTATTTTCAAAATCCGCATTCTTTTACAGGTGAAGATGTTCTGGAGCTACAAGGCCATGGTGGCCCTGTAGTTTTACAGTGGCTACTCAATCGAGTGGTTGAACTGGGTGCCCGTTTGGCTGAACCAGGGGAGTTTTCTAAGCAAGCTTTTATGAATGACAAGCTTGATTTAGCCCAAGCGGAAGCGATTTCTGATTTAATTGAAGCCTCTTCGGACCAAGCGGCACGGTCTGCTATGCGTTCTTTACAGGGCGATTTTTCCCGTGAAGTAAATGCCTTGGTTGAAGAAACCATTCGGTTACGAATTTACGTGGAAGCGGCCATTGATTTTCCCGAAGAGGAAATTGATTTTTTATCAGATGGCAAGGTTGCAAGCGATTTACAGACGATTTTAGATCGTTTACAACAGGTTTTTGCTTCGGCAAAACAGGGTGCTTTACTACGAGAAGGTATGTCGGTTGTCATTTTGGGCCGACCTAATGCGGGTAAGTCGAGTTTATTAAATGCGCTATCTGGCCGTGAAAGTGCCATTGTGACCGATATTGCCGGTACGACACGAGATATCGTTAAAGAAGAGATTAATATCGATGGTATGCCGCTACATATTCTGGATACGGCAGGGGTGCGTGAAGCAACGGACCAAGTTGAGCAGATTGGAATTGAGCGGGCATGGCAAGCGTTGGACAATGCTGATCGAGTCTTGGTTATGTTGCAAGCAGGTGAAGCGATTCATCCAGAGGATCAAATTATTTTAGACCGCCTGCCTGCTCATATTCCTGTTACTCTAGTACGTAACAAGATTGATTTAATTGATCACCAGCCGATGGTGGAAGTGGAGTCTGATACAAATCGCACTGTGGTTTGGTTGTCTGCCAAACACCAGCAGGGTTTACATTTGCTAAGAGAGCATCTTAAAACTGAAATGGGCTTTTCACAAACAGCAGAGGGCGTATTTATGGCTCGTAAACGTCATATGGATGCTCTTGCAACAGCCTTATCTTGGGTAGAGAATGGTCAACAACAATTAGAAGGTTTTGCTGCTGGAGAATTATTAGCTGAAGATTTGCGTTTAGCACAACAAGCGTTGTCGGAAATTACGGGTCGTTTTACATCAGATGACTTACTGGGACGAATTTTCACTTCATTTTGTATTGGCAAGTAATCAGAATGCGTCAAATGCCTCACGAAAAATGATTGTGTATTTCAAAGATATGGTTTTTAGTATACTTATAATAGAGAGTTAATAATTTAGTAAAAAGTCGTATTGAATGTATGTATAAGATCCAATGTGCTTGGTTTGTATTTATAGTAAGTTTTTTCGGCTTGCAGGGCGTGGCCAATGCGACGACGCTTTGGATGGGTGGTAGTGGATCTGATCTAGGTACGATGAAAATATTGGCTCAAGCTTATTCTAAAAAGCACCTTGAAGTGGCAATAAAGGTGTTACCCTCCTTAGGCAGTAACGGGGGCCTTAAAGCCTTAAAAGCAGGCCGATTGGATTTGGTTTTACTTTCTAGAGGTCTTAAGAAATCAGAAAAAAGTCCCCAGTTACAAGCCGTTTTATACGCTACGACTCCATTAGTGTTTGTGGCTTCACCTTACTATGCTCATCAATCAATGACTACTCGTCAAATACAAAAAATTTACGATGGCTCTCATCCTTATTGGCCTGATGGACGTGTGAGTCGATCGATTCTACGGCATGATAAAGATTCTGACGTTTTGGTATTAAAACAATCTTCTCCTGACTATATAGAGGTGTTTGAAAAAGCCTATCAGCGTAAAGTTAAATTAGTTGCGTTTACCGATCAAGAGAGTGCTGATATGGTTGAAAATGTTGAGGGTGCTATTGGTACCAGCGCTTTATCATTAATTTTGAGCGAAAATCGAACCTTACAACCCATCGTCTTAGACGGAGTAAAACCATCGGTAGAAAACCTTAAGAATGGTCAATATACACTCAAGAAGTCGCTTTATTTTGCTTATTCAGCTAATCCATCACATCAGCTACAGCGGTTTCTAGATTTTGTTCAGTCGGCTGAGGGGCAACAAATTCTTTTGGATACAGGGCATGTTCCTGTTCCTTTTTAAGCGGCAATCAATGTGAAAAGTGTTGAACAGTTAAAGATGATCACCTCCATTACGGCCTATGTGATTGCCGTTGTTTTTTTAGTGGTGGTGCCTGTTATTTATTTTATTACGGAGTTTAATAATAAGCTCAGTAGCCTAATCTTTATGGCTCAGTCAATGGCTGGCCGCATTTCTGAAATTATTTATACCTCGCCGGACTCATGGCAATTTAGAGAGCATAATTTACAATTTGTGCTCAATTCTGCGGATTATTTCAATAGTAAATTACATTACTTGGTGGTTGATCAATCGGGTTCGGAAGTTTTGCGTTCTAATGAGGAAGAGAAATTTACCTGGCTACATAGCGTGTCTTCAGAATTAAGTGACGGAGCCAATCAGGTGGGAACATTAACCCTGTCTTTTGATTTGATGCCGTTGTTAGGAGAAACACTTGTTGTGGCGGGAGTAGCATTTGTAATGTCCGTAACGATTTATATCGTGTTGAGATTGTTACCGTTTGCACATTTAGAAAGAGCCATGAGAGAGTTAGCCGAATCACGTGAACTTTTATCTAAAGAGGTGGATGCTAAAGTTTTGGCGTTAGCTGAGCAGAAACGAATTAGTAATAAAATGGAATTTCAATCACTGCATGATCCTTTAACTCGTTTACCTAACCGAAAATTATTTAATCAAACCATTAATGAATTAATACACCCTAAAGATACGAACGATGTTGAAAGATTTTGTGTCATTTTATTGGATTTAAACCGTTTTAAAGAAATTAATGATGCACTGGGCCATCACATGGGAGATCAGGTGCTCGAAGAGTTTGCTAGGCGATTGTACCTAGCCTTGCCGGATGCAGAGCTGGTTGCCCGACTGGGGGGAGATGAATACGCGGTTCTAATGAAAAATGATGATTTTCATAGCCAAGTTACTTTGATTGAAGATTCACTGAAAAAGCATTTTAATTTGGAAGGGTTTCATTTAACAATAGGGGTGAGTATTGGAATTGCCTGCTTTCCAGAGCATGGCTCAGAGCAAGAAGTGTTGGTACGTAATGCGGACATCGCAATGTATCATGCGAAAAATAGTGGTGAAATTTGGGCGGTATATAATGAAGAATTTAATACCACCACGCCTGATAAATTACAGCTAGCATCTGATCTGCGTCATGCATTAGAAAATGATCTTCTCACTTTGAACTATCAGCCTAAGATGTGCCTTAATACGGATGCTATTGTGAGTGTTGAAGCTTTGGCTCGTTGGAATCATCCGCAATATGGCATGATTCCGCCTGATGTTTTTATTCCGATGGCAGAGCAGAGTAATTTAATTAATCTGCTTACCAGCTGGGTGCTTAAGACCGCAATGAATGAGGTTTTACCCCTTGAAGCGGCTTCCCACTCCTGCTTATCTGTTGCTATAAACATATCGGCTAGAAATTTGCATGATGCTAGGTTAGCAGAACAAGCTGCAGCGTTAATTGAAGAATTTGGCGTTGATCCAGCGCGCGTGACATTAGAAATTACAGAAACCAGCATGATGTCCGATCCAGAGCAGTCTAAGTTAATGATGCATAAGTTAACTCAATTAGGTCTAAAGTTATCGATTGATGATTTTGGAACAGGTTACTCTTCATTGTCTTATTTAAAGCGTCTTCCAGTCAGTCAAATCAAAATAGACCGCTCTTTTGTCATGAATATGCTCACGGATCTAGATGATCAAATTATTGTTAAATCGACTATCGATTTAGCGCACAGTTTGAGCTTAGAAGTGGTAGCAGAAGGTATTGAAGATGAAGCTGTGCTGAGGTTATTAAAATCTTATGGTTGTGAATTGGCTCAGGGTTACTTTATTGCTAAGCCGATGGAGCTAAAAAGTTTAAAAAATTATCTAGAGAAGTTTAATTCAGTCGTCTCTTGAACGATAAATTCGCACAAAGGCTTCAAAATAAGGTTTCGTAAAATAACATCATGTCTTATCCCGTTCCAATTGCGCAGGCCGTCGCTGAAATTGAAATCAAAAAAAGCCGCTTTATTGGTTATGCCAAAAGCATTGTTTCACGTGAAGCAGCGATGGCTTGGCTAGAGGAGATTAAGTGTCAATACCCTGATGCACGGCATCATTGTTGGGCGATATTTAATCGGTCATCCAAGTTGCACTTTTAATGCAGGAATGGGAGATGATGGTGAGCCTTCAGGGACAGCAGGAAAACCTATTTTAAATGTATTGAATCACAAAGGTGTTGGAGATGTGATGATTATTGTGGTTAGCTATTTTGGAGGTACCTGCGAGCACTACATTTAAGCCACAACATATATACTTTTTAAATATAGACAACTCTGTGACTGTTATCTCTAGTGTAAAAATTAGCGAGTGTTATTTATTTTGTCAGTTGTCGAACAAATCAAATACCAACCAATGAAACTTGATAATGGAGTGTGGATTTCTTATTCCCTATTTTCATTAGTAGAAAATTATCCTGCGATTTTTTTCAAAGATGGAGAACCTTTTCGAGAAGCTAATAGATGGGCTAGTGTAGTGGTACAGTAATTTTAAACTTTTCTAATAATGTCATTTAATACACAACCTTAAACTCACAAAGTGTAGATTCCAATTGAGTAACAAACCCATCAGTCTCCTCTTGCGGAACCGTAATAACCATAGTCACCTGCTGACCATAATCCACCGACTCAACCAAACCATCCAATAAACCAATCCAATGCCGAATCTGCTGCTCAAGAGCAAAATCACAGATGATAGAAACCTGATCCATCTCCACCGCTTGCTCGGTAGTCAATACCTCCATTACTGATTGGGCTGCCTGACTGTATGCTCTTGTAAGCCCTCCTGCTCCAAGTTTTATACCACCAAAGTATCTGACAACGATAATCATAATATCGCCAACTTGTTTATGCCTAAGAATATTTAAAATCGGCTTTCCTGCGGTGCCAGATGGTTCACCGTCATCTCCCATGCCTGCATTTGTTGAACAAGAAGGGTTACCAAGTTGGTAGGCCCAGCAATGATGCCTTGCGTCTTTATATTCAGACTTGAGTTCACTAAGCCACGCCATTCCTTCTTCTCTAGAAGATATATGTTTTACAAACGCAATAAATCTACTTTTTTTGATTTCAATTTGTACGTTATTAGCTTTTTGGGGAATTGGATAAGACATGAAACTAGTAATAATCTTCGGTTATTTATTGTTATAGGATGAGACCTTTGCACGAGAACCCTTTGAAAAACTCAAAATATTCTGATATGTAAAGCCACTAACTTTTAAAATACACCTCATTAAAATACTTCAATGGAGCACTAAAAATGGCCTGGAAAAATCTAACTCAAACCTCTCTTGCCGATGCTTTTATTCATGAGCATGAGGCAATCACTGAGCTAGACGAACTCAATCAACTCATTGATTGGAAGTCCATTGAATTGCAAATGATTACCTTAAACAATAACCCCATGGGTGAAAGAGCCTGACCACCCTTGATGATGTTCAAAATTCTATTATTACAAAGCTTCTACAATCTTAGTGATCCAGCCTGTGAAAAACAGCTCGCCCGTGATTTATTGTTCCGTCGTTTTATAAACCTAAGTCTAACGGATCCCGTACCAGACCATTCCACCATCTGGCGTTTTAGAAACAACTTAAACAAAAGTGGTCTATTACAAAAACTACTCGATAACATTAATCACCAGCTCAATAGCCAAGGGGTCATCATTAAAAATGGTCAAGCCAGTATGATTGATGCCAGTGTCATTCAAGCCAAAAACAATCGACCCAACAAAAATACCAAGGGTGAAAACACTCAAGACGCTGATGCATCCTACAATGTTAAAACCGCGTCCGATGGTAAACAAAAAACCACCTACGGATTCAAAGCCCACATCAATGTCGATGAAGATGGCTTTATCCTGGCTCAAACCCTCACAACTGGCAGTCTTCATGACTCCAATGTCTTTGAAGAACTTTTTACTGGGTCTGAAGAAGCCGTCTATGCTGACAGTGCCTATAAAAGTCAAAAGCATGACCAATTACTTCAAGACACAGGCATTCAAAACCATATTCTAGAAAGAGCCTACCGTAATAAGCCCTTAACCGAACCACAAAAACTTCACAACAAGTTTGCCAGTCAAGTTCGCTATGTTGTGGAAAGAACCTTTGGGGTTCTTAAAAAACACTATGGTTTAGGGCAAGCCAGATATATGGGTATTGAAAGAAACCAAACAAGGCTCACGATTATCTGTATGGCTCACAATTTAAAACGAGCCGTCAATATTCAAAGGTCTTATGAATAAGACCTAGGGGTTGGTGTGTCCAGAATCTGGAAAACACCAACAAACATTAACAAATGGCTAAAATAATTAGCTTAAAAAGGCCTAAATGCGAGAGTAACTTCAAAAAAATCCCAATTTTCAATATTGGCTACGTTTTGGGGTGGTCTTGCAAAGGTCTCTAAGTTTAAAATAACAGTGGTTAAATCGGACTTAGCCGAATTTCTATAGCCGTTTTTAGTTGACTGGTACAATTATGTACGTAATATATCGGGGTATAAATCATAAGTTTGTAAAACTATTAATGTTATTTGTTCTTCTAGGTGTGGTCACTGTTGGAGTAGGCGGTTGTACGATTGCAAGACTCACTACAATAGAATCCTCTGATTTTACCTCTCTACCAGGAAAAATATATGTTGACCCTGCCATAGAAGAAGAACAGCAAAAGAAGATGCTGGTTGCACTTGAGAAGACTAAGAAACGCATTGCTAATTTAATAGGGCGTTACTCAGCAACCCCAATCATTATATTCGTGGCGACAGATGAGAATATTAAAAAGTATGGGGTGGAAGTGTTTCCTGGAAAAACCTATATTGCCCCTTGGGAAACCTATGTTGTTGTCAGCACCAAAATACAAAGTGTTGATTTATTAGCTCATGAGCTAATGCATGCTCAGATAAGCAGTCTAGTAGGTTATTGGGCATATATGACAGAGTTACCAGCATGGTTCGATGAGGGTCTAGCTATGCAGCTAGACAATCGGCAACGATACGATATTGAGAATATAGAGTTTTCGTCACAAGAGATATTAAGAATTAAATCCATAGAAAGCCCGTCAAAATTCCGCACTTCAAGCAAAGAACAAGATATTAAAAACTATAGGGCGGCAAAGGCCGCTGTTAAAAACCTATTGGAGAAAATTGAGACGCCTGAGCTGATCAATCGATTAGAAAAAATGAAACAAGGCGTAGAATTTTCTCGTGTAGTAGAAGATTTGTAGCTAAAACTTTGCATAACTATTGCATCCAGCTGACCCGTTATTGCGGAGTTTTATTTTTGACGAATATTACAAGCCTGCTAAGCTCAATGGTTGGTATTAGATACCCAAGGGATTTCGGTGAAATACTCAAAATACATTATTTTACTCATACTGATATTTCCAATCGCTGTATTCGCATTTGTTAAGCCCGTCAAGATATTGTTTCCCAAAATGGCTGGTGTTGAGTGTGTGAAAGAGTGGCTTTGTATCGATGATATCAGTAAATTTGAACAGGCTGAATCGTTATATGCGGCTGCTTTTCAGGATATAGAGGGCAAGCTAACAAAGTTCGAACAAAGACCTAAGGTGGTTTTTTGTTCAAGCCAAGAATGCTTTTCAGCCTTTGGTTTTAACAAGGCTGCAGGTAAATCAATTGGTGGTTTTGGCGTGGTTATGGCTCCTAGAGGATGGACACCATTTTATTTAAAGCATGAACTAATCCATCAATGGCAGTCTGAAAATTATGGTGCTTTATCAGTCTGGCGTTCACCTTCGTGGATTATAGAAGGAATGGCTTACTACCTGAGTGACGACCCAAGGAAGGAGCTTAGTCATCCGTTTCAGTCCTACAGAGAAAAGTATGGGCAAGTTTATGGCAAGCTGAGTGGTTTAGACTTAAAGTTAGCGTTAGAGAATGAGATATAAAAGCATCTAATACGGACGTTAAGTGTCCATTTTTTCCGAGTAATAATGAATGAAGTTCGTCATTGATAATATCGACAATTTGGCTATATCGGACTCAGAACTCTTCGAGTTATTAAAAGAAGTTTACGTGCAGGGTGGATACATCACATCTGAGCTAGCTGAAACCATATTTGATCCTCTCAAAGTGAGATCTAGGGGCATACTTTTCGCCGCCAGAGAAATCTCAAAGAATGAATTTTCTGGAATGGTCATTATTGTTCCACCAGAATCGAGTGCGCTTGTTCGAGCGAAACAAAATGAATGTGAAATGCATTTATTGGGGGTTGTGCCAAAATACAGAGGGTGCGGCCTTGGGCGTAAGTTGGTCAAAAAGGCGTTAGAGTGCGTTGAAAATAAGGGTTGGTCAAAGACCATTCTATGGACTCAAAGGCCAATGAAAGAAGCGCAAAATCTATACGAGTCCTTCGGTTTTTTAAGAGCAGGTGAAATGGCTAAAAATGGGATCGAGTTTTTAGTGTATGAGAGGCAAAGTCTCTAACAATGGCTTTTGGTAATCACTATTTAATTATAGTTTGATTCAATTATTTAACCCCAATTACTATTTGTTAGAGCCTTCATTGTTAACACTTTTTGTTTCTTGATAAGATTTTTTTAAATGCCTTTCAAAAGCATCTAAATGTTTATCGTGAAGCTCAATTTGTTTTGCTTGTATAGATATAATTCTGTCTATAAAGCGTAGTATTATGAGAAGCGAAAGAGATATAGAATAAATAGTTATTTTAAAAACACTTGCTCTAGTGAGAGGTTCATCTGATAAAACTTCAGAAGCCAATATAAAAACAAGAAATGCAAGCCAAATGTAATATAAAACTTTGGATCCGACTGATTTTAAGTTACTAAAAGCTTCTTCTTTTGTGGTGGAATATTTAATTTGAATAGTAATTATCGCGGTGAATATTACAGTTACTATGGGAACAACTATTTGCATTATTATATCTTCAATATTATCCATATATATTCCTGTGTCACTCTAACGGGATAGCTTTACCTGAAAATTTTTAATTTTTTTGTGAAACACGTTAGGTTGATTGGCTGTTAGTAGGTGCGTAAGAGGCCTAACCGCGGATCCTTGATCGCCATCCCGTTAGAGACCTGATTCTGGGCGCTTCTAACATTTAGTATAAGGCTCTTTGGCCTTGTTATTCTGTATTATTCCTGTGTTCAGTATGATTTGTCCTGATAATTATGTAGTAAAAGGTTATAGGGTATTACCAACCTAAACAGGCATTACCAACCGCTCTACCTTTCATCAGTCAGCTCAATGTATTCAACCAAACCAAGCACCATCCTGCCCTTAATTTGTCAGTATGTTTGTAAGTGATTGAAATAAAAGCAAAAGTTATTTCTTGATTTGCCTCAAACAATTCAAAAACTCAAAACCAAACCTTGCCAGTTTGGTCTCGCCAACGCCGCTGATTCTTAAAAATTCACTATCATCCTGTGGTCTTTGTTGTGCCATCTCAACCAGTGCGGCATCACCAAAGACTTGATAGGCGGGGATGTCTTTGCTGTCGGCGATCTCTTTACGCAACACTCTCAGCTCTTCAAATAGGGCTCTGTCTTTATCTAGCAAAGTATCTTTAGCGGACTTTTTACCGCTTCTGGCGGCTCTGCCTGCGGTTTTAGACTCTTTTTTAGGGAAAGCGAGTTGTAGTTCTACTTTGCCTTTTAACAGGTCACCTGAGCTGGCGGTGAATTTAAGCACTGAGTAATTTTGTACGTCTTGAAACAAGTAACCCATATGAATGAGCTGACGTAAGATACTGTTCCACTCGTGGGCGGAGTACTCTTTACCAATGCCGTAGGTGCTGATTTCTGTATGGTTGAGTGAACGAATACGCTCATTGTCCATGCCGCGTAACATATCAACAATATGTTTGGCTCCAAACGATTGGTTTAAACGATAAACACAAGAGAGGGCTTTTTGTGCGGCATTGTTCTTCATCGGGCACTTGTTCAACAAAGTGTTTGGTGGTAACCACATTTTGCATACTAAACAGCAGCAGTGCCTCAGAAGGTAAGCCATCACGTCCTGCTCGACCAGATTCTTGATCATAACATTCCGTAACTCATCAGTGAGTGATCGGATAAAAGGTGGCGATGTTGCTTTTAGTCTTTCTATTTATATAATATGAATTTATTGGTTTTTTACTTACTCCTTACGGTTTTTTTCTGGGCGTAAGTACCATTAAAGTGGTTAAGCCATTTATAAGCAGTGGCTAGCTTGATAGATATTGTAAAAAGGAACGTAAATAATGATGAAGACAATACACCGCCAGTCAGCCGTTACGCTGTTGGGCATGTCTCTGCTGGCAATGACCGGTTTTGGGGTACATGCCTCAGAACCGCTTACTGCTCAACACTCGATAGTTTCCACTGAATCGGTAGCTGATGGCGTTTTAACGACTTTCGAAATGACTTTTACGAATAGTGGAGAGGTTGGCTTGATGAATATTAAACTTGAAGCGACTGATTTTCCGGTTCCTGTTTTTGGGGATAATACGATAACGGTTGTCGATTTACCACAGGGTAGTTTTACAACGAGTCGTCTGGCGATTACATCGGTTGCTCCAATGTATTCTGGACAAAGCGTTCTGTTTCAGGCGACAGCCTTGGATTACACAGGAAAACCTGTTGATTTTCAGCTGGTTAGTGTAGAAGGAGCCACGCAATGAAAAGGCTAATAACAACTCCTATTTCAGCAGTTTGTTTGTTAACTCTGCCATTACTCACCGCTACCAGTGTTGCATGGGCTGGCGAAACAGAGTGGGTCGATCGGGGGTATGATGCCGCTTCTCTAGGGATAGGCGGTGGACGTGGTTATCTTGCGGTTAGTGATGATGGACGTTATGTGATGCATGCATCGTCTTCATCACTTTTGGTGGAAAATGATACTAATGGACAGCGGGATATTTTCTTATATGACCGAATTAATAACACGACAGAGCGTGTGAATGTAAATAGTCAAGGTCAGCAGGCTGATTTAGGGGCTGATGGGATTTATTTTGATGTAAGCGCCAATGGCAGTGTCGTGGTTTTTTCTTCAAGATCTAATAACCTTGTTCCTGAAGACAATAACAATACAGGAGATGTCTTTGCTAGAGACCTTTCAACGGGAACCACGGAGCGCGTGAGCGTAACAACAGATGGTCTTGATCAGAGTAACGTGACTTATCTTCGTACCGACCGCACAACAACCACATTTAAAATAAGTGATGGTTTGGAAACGGTTTCTGTGAATGAACAATCTTACGATATGTATACAGGAGGTTATGCCTGGCAGTCCTCAGTTAGTGCTGACGGGCGTTTTGTTACGTTTACTTCGGGTTCAAGTAATCTGGTGTTAGGAGATACCAATAATGCTGATGATATTTTTGTGTATGATCGTCAGTTAGGGACTACTGAACGGGTAAGTGTTTCCAGTAGTGGAGAACAAACAGGGCTTGCAAACACCAAGTCGGGCGAAAGAGTTACAACGGGAGTATATTCTGATGGCAGAACTTGGACGCGTACGGAAATTACTTATACCGAACAGCCTGCTATAAATCGAAACCCTCAGATCAGTGGTGATGGTCGTTTTGTTGTATTTTCTTCAACGGCTAACAGCCTTGTGGAAGGTGATACGAATGAAACATGGAGTTACTATGTGCGTGATCGAGATCCTGATGGTAATGGTTTGTATGAAGGCAATGGTAATACCACGCGAATACCAGTGGTCGGTTTTGTATCAAATTATCATAAAGATAATTTTCGTAACATTTCTTTCAGCTCGAATGGCCGATATTTTGCATACAATTCGATTATATCGGAAGGTACGGATCATACCGTCTATGTCTATGACTTAGTGAACGGCACGACTGAAATAATGACAGAAAATACGATAGATGGACTGGATCATAATGGCATTATTCGTGATATCAAAATCAGTGGTGATGGCCGTTATGTAGCCTATTTTGCATTAAGTAATAGCAATCTGCTTGCAGATAGCACGCCAGATCGTTTTATGGATATTTTGATCACCGACCGTAACACAGGTACTCACAAAAGACTTGGGGTTTATTCTACTGATTGTGGTCAATATGATTATTATCCGTATCACTTAAATATTAGTCATGACGGTCAGATTGTCACCTTTGATGCGGGGTATTATTCTCAACCTGCATTAGCTGAAGATGTACCAATCCCTCATGGTGGTCTTAAATATGTTCATGACCGCAATGGTTCGCATCGTTGCGAGGTGAGCAATCAAGTTCCCGTTGCTGATGCAGGCAGTGACCAAACCGTAGTGGCCTCTGTTGGTAATACCTATGTAACTCTGAATGGCAGTGCTTCTAGTGATCCTGATGGTGATAGCCTGAACTATAGTTGGAGCTGGGCTTCTGGTTCTGCTACGGGTGTTAGCCCCAGCATAGTTCTAGGTGTGGGAAGTCATGAGATTACTTTGACGGTAGATGATGGTAACGGCGGCATCGCTAGTGATACCGTGGTGGTGAATGTAGTTTATGGTTTTGGTGAGTTTATGCCACCTCTGAAGGTAGGTGGTGTTTATAAACTGGGTCGTACTTTGCCGGTGAAGTTTCAGATGTTTTATGCCGACGGTAGTCTAGTGACCGATGCTAACCCAAGGTTAACGTTGCAAAAACTGAGTAATGGTGTGCCAAGTGAAGACCCTGTGATTGTACCAGAAAGTACTTCAGGGGCAGACAGTGGTAACATTTTCCGCTTATCAGGTGACCACTATATTTATAATCTGGCTACGGATTACCTAAGCAAAGGGACTTACCGATTGGCGGTAGATTTAGGTGACGGTAGCGTCCCAAAAATTATCGATATCGCCTTTAAGTAAGTTCAAGGCTTCGCAATAAAAAAAGGCCGCCTGCTTTTAAGTTGGCGGCCTTTTTTGTTGCTTGTCGTAAATAAAACAATAGTGGGTAAGGTTAAATCTTTAAGATGGATCCTTTTTATTTTATTGTTAGAAAGGGTTGTAAGTTATTCTGAATACTGTCTCAAACAGTTCAAAAACTCAAAACCAAACCTCGCCAGTTTGGTCTCTCCAACCCCACTGATTCTTAAAAACTCACTATCATCTAAAGGTCTTTGCTGAGCCATCTCTACTAGGGCGGCATCACCAAAGACTTGATAGGCGGGGATGTCTTCGCTGTCGGCGATCTCTTTTCTTAAAGTGCGTAACTCTTCAAAAAGTTCTCTGTCTTTATCTAACAGGCTGTCTTTAGCCGACTTTTTACCACTTCTAGAAGCTCTGCCTGCTGTTTTAGACTCTTTTTTAGGGAAAGCGAGTTGCAGTTCTACTTTGCCTTTTAGTAAATCACCCGAGCTGGCTGTGAATTTGAGTACCGAGTAATTTTGTATGTTTAGAGTTTTAACTTAAAATAGCGCTACTTAACCCTATTTTGGGTTATTGCGTGTATTATCTAATAATTCAAAAGCTTAACGTAAACTCTAAATTGAGTTTACTTTGTTTTGTTCATATAATTTGAATAATTACTGAGGATAATTTTTTCTAATGTCTACTGCAAATATCAATCCAGAAATACTTGTATGGGCGCGCGAGCGCCTAGGTTTTTCTATACCTGAATTTGCAGGAAAATTAGGAAAAACAGAAGAGCGTTTGCTTGAATGGGAGCTTTCTCAGAAATCTTTAACATTTAAGCAAGCGATGACATTTGCTGAAAAAGCCTTTATTCCCTTTGGTTACCTATTTTTACCGCAGCCGCCCAAAGATGAGATGCCCTTGCCTGACTTGCGCACAATTGATGGGCACGGTGTTCAACAACCTAGCGCTGAACTATCTGATTTAGTTAAACTTATGGTACAACGTCAGGAGTGGTATAAAGAGTATTTAAGACAGCAACTAGCTGAACCACGCAAAATTGTTGGCAGTTTTTCTAATCGTTATGATGTGACTGCTATTGTGGATGATATGAGGGAAAAACTGGATGTGGGAGAACACCCTAATCGAGGATCTTGGGAAGATTATTATCGTGATCTAGTCACAAAAATTGAAGCAATTGGTATTTTAGTGATGCGTCAAAGTGATTTAGGCCATCACACTCGGCCTTTACAGGTAAGTGAATTTCGAGGGTTTGCTATTGCGGATGCTTTTGCACCAATGATTTTTGTTAATCATGCAGATGCCCCTGGAGCAAGATTGTTCACCTTGATACATGAGCTTTGCCATATATGGATTGGTCAATCAGGTATTTCCGATGGAGATACTCAGGCGCATCGGAAAGAAGAAGTTTTGTGTAATGCGGTCGCTGCCGAATTTTTGGTTCCTGAAACTGAGTTTTCTCGTTTATGGAGTCCGAGTTTAGAAAGTTGGCGTGAAAACTTATTTATTTCAGAATCTCATTTTCATGTTAGTAAATGGGTTTTAGCACGCCGTGCTTTAACTTGTAATTATATTTCTGTAAGAGAGTACACTAGCTTTATTTCTGATGAGAAAGAAGCTCACAAAAATCGTATTTCTTCTGGAACAGGACCTTCTTATTACAAAACTAAAAAAGCGCAAATTAGTCAGAGTTTTTCAAAGGCAGTGGTGAGCCAAGCATTGAGTGGACAGATGTTATTGCGGGAAGCAGCCCAGCTTTTAGTTATGAAACCAAGTAATATTTCTAAATTTGCTCAGGAGTTGAAGGTTTGAGATATCTATTGGATGCTAATACTTATATTCAAGCGAAGAATCAATATTATGGAATGGATATTTGTCCGGCTTATTGGGACTGGTTAGATCAACAGTTCGAATTAGGGGTTATCGGTAGTATAGATATGATTGGTCGTGAGCTTAAAGACGGAAATGATGAACTGTCTAAATGGGCGAAAGATCGGCCAAGTCACTTTATTGCAAATGATGATGGTTCAACACAAGAAATCTTTTCTGAAATTATTCAGACTGTTATGGCTGGCAATTATAACCCTGGTAATAGAGATAACTTCCTTGCTAAAGCTGATCCTTGGATTATTGCAAAAGCTAAGGAAATTGGAGCGACTGTTGTTAGCCATGAAACAAGATTGGTTCCAAATACAACAAAAGTGAAAGTCCCAAATATTTGTCATCAATTTGATGTACCTTGTATTGATACATTCAATTTATTACGAGAACTTCAGGCTAAGTTTGTTTTAACTTCTTGAGTTATTTATCGTAACTTTACTGCTTATACTGTCTCAAACAGTTCAAAAACTCAAATCCAAAGCGTGCCAGCTTAGTCTCTCCAACGCCACTGATTCTTAAAAACTCACTATCATCCTGTGGTCTCTGTTGTGCCATCTCCACTAAAGCGGCATCGCCAAAGACTTGATAAGCGGGGATGTCTTCGCTGTCGGCGATCTCTTTTCTTAGGGTGCGCAACTCTTCAAACAGTGCTCTATCTTTATCTAGCAAAGTATCTTTAGCGGACTTTTTGCCGCTTCTGGCGGCTCTGCCTGCGGTTTTAGACTCTTTTTTAGGGAAAGCGAGTTGCAGTTCTATTTTGCCTTTTAGTAGATCACCCGAACTGGCGGTGAATTTAAGCACCGAGTAATTTTGAACGTCTTGAAACAAGTAACCCATATGGATTAGCTGGCGCAAGATGCTGTTCCACTCGTGCGCTGAGTACTCTTTACCAATACCGTAGGTGCTGACTTCGGTATGATTTAACGTGCGAATACGTTCATTATCCATTCCACGCAAAACATCAATGAGGTGTTTAGCACCGAACGATTGATTCAAACGATAGACGCAGGAGAGGGCTTTTTGTGCGGCGACTTTTCCATCAAACAGGGTAGGAGGATTCAGGCAGACATCACAGTTACCACAGGCTTTATGGCTCGGTTCGCCAAAGTAATTGAGCAGAACATTACGGCGACAGTTTTGTGCTTCGGCAAAGCTGACCATATTAGAGAGTTTAAAATTCTCTATGCGACGTTGCTCTTCATCTGGCACCTGCTCGACAAAGTGTTTGGCGGTAACCACATCTTGCATGCTGAAAAGCAGCAGCGCCTCAGAAGGTAAACCATCACGCCCAGCACGACCTGTTTCTTGATAGTAACCTTCGATGTTTTTCGGTAGATCGTAATGCACGACAAAACGCACATTGGGTTTATCGATTCCCATGCCAAAAGCGACGGTAGCGACGACAATATCAACTTCATCTCTTAAGAACTGTTGATGCACCGTTTGGCGAACTTGCGGGGGCAGACCTGCATGATATGCTTTGGCCTTGTAACCCTCGGCTTTGAGTTTCTCAGCCACCTCTTCGACCTTTTTACGGCTTAAGGCATAGACAATACCGCAATCATTGGTGTGATCTTCTAAGAAGGTGGAGAGCTGTTTAAACGGGTTACTTTTCTCGGCCACGAGGTAACGAATATTCGGACGATCAAAACTGCTGACATGCACTTTGGGGTTGTGTAGGTGCAGTTTTTCTAGAATATCTTGTCGAGTGGCATGATCAGCGGTAGCCGTTAATGCAATAAAAGGCACTTGCGGAAACAGGTCGCGCAGCGCACCCATTTGTGCATACTCGGGGCGGAAGTTATGCCCCCATTGCGAGATACAGTGCGCTTCATCAATGGCAAACATGCCAATAGGTAAGCTTTGCAGTTGATTGAGAAAACTCTGATTCAATAAGCGTTCAGGCGAGACATAAAGCAGATCTAATTCACCCATATGCAATTGACGCATGACTTGATGTTCGGTATCAGGATCCAAACTGGAGTTGTAATATTCGGCACGAATGCCATAGGCTTTGAGAGCCGAAACTTGATCTTGCATCAACGCAATCAGCGGAGAAACCACAATGGTGGTGCCTGTTCGGATTAAAGCAGGGATTTGATAACAGAGCGATTTACCACCGCCTGTTGGCATTAAGACAAAGGTATCAAAGCCTTGAATGGTATCTTCAATAATCTCCGCTTGTTGGTTACGAAATGAGTCATAACCAAAGACATCTTTGAGTACTTCTAAAGCGAGGGTTTCAGTAGGAGAAGAACTCATTTAGTGAGCTTCATCCCAGTTTTGACCTTGACCGATCTCAACAATTAACGGCACTTTCAGCTCTAAAGCCGACTCCATAATGGTTTTAATTTCGGCTTTAGCGGCTTCAACATCTTTATCTGCAATTTCAAAGACCAATTCATCGTGTACTTGCATGAGCATCTGAAGATCTAAATCACAGCCATTAAGCCACGCTTCCATTTTGATCATGGCGATTTTAATAATATCCGCAGCGGTTCCCTGCATGGGCGCATTGATGGCGGTACGTTCTGCATACTGGCGCAGCTGACCGTTACGGGCATTAATATCGGGTAGATACAGGCGACGACCTTGTAAGGTTTCAACATAACCGGTTTCTTTGGCTTGTTCTTTGGTGCTGTCCATATACTGTAAAACACCTGGGTAACGCGCAAAGTAGAGGTTGATATACTCTTGTGCGGTTCCACGTGAAACATTGAGTTGCTTGGCTAAACCAAAGGCTGACATGCCATAAATCAACCCAAAGTTAACGGCTTTGGCGCTGCGACGTTGATCGGTCGTGACTTGCTCTAAGGTAACGCCAAAAATCTCAGCAGCCGTCGCTTGGTGAATATCTCGGCCTTCAGAGAAAGCGTCTAATAGACCTTGATCACCTGATAAATGCGCCATGATTCTTAATTCAATTTGTGAGTAATCGGCTGCGACAAGCTGATAACCCGGGCGGGCAATAAAGGCTTGTCGAATACGACGACCTTCTGCAGAACGGATTGGGATATTCTGTAGGTTCGGTTCGGTTGAAGAGAGGCGACCCGTTGAGGCAATGGCTTGTTGGTAAGAGGTGTGAATACGCCCAGTATTTTCATCAATCTGCTTGGGTAGCGAGTCCGTATAGGTTGATTTTAGTTTCGCTAAGCTACGATACTCTAAAATCAAAGTCGGCATTTCATGACCTTGTTCGGCCAGTTCTGCTAATACGGGTTCGGCAGTTGATGGCTGGCCTTTGGGTGTTTTCTTAATAATAGGCAGTTCTAAGTTCTCAAACAAAATCACCTGTAACTGTTTTGAAGAGTTTAGGTTAAACACTTCGCCTGCAATGAGGTGGGCTTTCTGTTCCAGTTCGGCCAATTTAGCGGTGATCTCTTTACTTTGTACCGCCAGCATTTCGGTATCCAATAGAACACCATTACGTTCCATATGCGCCAAAACAGGGAGTAAAGGCATTTCTATGTCGGTAAAAACCTTTTTTAGGGTGGGTTCTGCTTCTAATTGCTGCCAAAGTGTTTTGTGTAATTGTAAGGTGATATCGGCATCTTCCGCCGCATAGGGTGCTGCGGTTTTAATCTCTATTTGATTAAAGGTCAGCTGTTTTTTACCTTTGCCCGCAATCTCTTCAAAATGCGTGGTACGGTGGTTAAGGTATTTAAGCGCTAAATCATCCATATTGTGACGTGTGGCTACACTGTTAAAGGTATAAGATTCAATCATGGTATCGAATTGAATACCTTTTAGAGAGATACCGTGATTTTGCAGCACATGCCAGTCATATTTTAAATTTTGACCACATTTAGCAACCGTTTCATCCTCTAAGATCGGCTTTAAACGATCTAAAACCATCTGTAGGTCAAGTTGATCAGGTGCGCCTTCATAGTCATGCGCGAGAGGAATATAGCACGCTAGGTTCTCAGCCGTGTTATCAGGGTTTTGAACTGCCAAACAAACTCCTACAATATGCGCCTTCAGGGTGTTGAGTGAGGTGGTTTCGGTATCAATGGCAAATAGATCGGCGGCTTGAATGCGTTCTAACCATAATTCAAACTGGCCTTGCGTATACACTGTCTCATAAGTGGTTGAGGTGTTGGTTGCCGGGCTAGGCGGTGCAAAGGCAGCACTCTGTGTATCACCTGATGTTTGTGGGCCAACTGGTTTAGGTGCGGTCGCTTTTGAGAAAGGCACTTGGCCGTTCATTACCTGGTTTAACCAGTTTTTTAGATCGTATTCAGAAAATAACTCGGCTAAACGTTGCATATCAACAGGGTGACGTTTAATGTCGTCTAAGTTAACCGGTAGATCGCAGTCGAGTTTAATTTCGGTCAATTCACGAGATAGGTGCAATTGATCAATATTGTTGCGCAGGTGTTCACCGATTTTTCCACCAATCATCGGTGCATTGGCGATCAGGTTATCGATATTGCCAAATGCCGTTAACCATTTCACAGCGGTTTTAGGGCCACACTTTGGAATACCTGGAATATTATCGGCGCTGTCTCCCACTAAGGCTAAGTAATCAATAATTTGATCCGGACGCACGCCAAACTTTTCAACCACGTATTCAGGGGTAGAGAAGGTATTGGTCATGGTATTAATTAAAGTGACGTGTTCATTAACCAGCTGGGCTAAATCTTTATCGCCCGTTGAGATGAGTGTGTCGTGTTTGGCTTTTGTGGCTTGCTGAGCAAAGGTGCCCATCACATCATCGGCCTCAACACCATCAATCACCAATAAGGGCAGACCTAAGGCTTTAACGATTTCGTGAATCGGTTCAATCTGCGTACGCAGTTCATCAGGCATAGGTGGGCGGTGGGCTTTGTATTCGGAATACATCTCGTTACGAAACGTTGGCCCTTTGGCATCAAAAATTACCGCCATTTTTTCTGGCTGGTATTGCTCAAGCAGTTTGCCAAGCATATTAATTACCCCAAAGATCGCCCCCGTGGCTTGCCCTTTACCATTGGTTAAGGGCGGCATGCCATGAAAGGCTCTAAATAGATAAGAGGAGCCATCCACTAAAATAAACGGGCTGTCTGGATTGGTAGTGATCTCTGAGTTTGATTCAGTCATTTTTGCGCCTGATATGGTAAAATTTATCGCGCTATTTTACCAACTATTAACCCTTATTAAGAGACTTTACTCTATGTCTGTCTATACAGTCGTTGAAGAAACCCAGTTAACCAGCTTTTTAGAAGATTACGATGTAGGTACTTTAGAGAGCTTTGAAGGCATTAGTGCAGGGATTGAAAACACCAATTACTTTGTAAATACCCTAAAAAACGGTGTACGCCAGCAGTTTGTTTTAACGATTTTTGAACACCATACGTTTGACGAGTTACCGTACTTTTTAAATATCATGGCGTTTATGGCTGAGCATAAAATTCCAACGGCGCATCCCATGCCCACCAAGTCGAATGGTTATTTGAAAGAGTTATGCGGTAAACCAGCCTCTTTAGTTGAGCGTTTAAAAGGCGGTGGGGTAGAAAACCCTTCTGTGATTCAGTGCGGTGTAATGGGTGAGCAACTTGCACGTTTTCATCAAGCCGGTGCAGACTTTGATCAGCATCGAGATAATGACCGTGGTTTGGACTGGATGCACGCTACGTTTGCACAGATTGCGGCTCATTTAAGTGTTGAAGAGGCAGATATGATAGAAGCCGAATTGGCTTTTCAAGCCACTGTTGACTGGGAACACTGTCCGAAAGGAGTGACCCATGCCGATCTATTCTGTGACAATGCTTTGTTTGATGGCGATACCTTGTCAGGTATTATTGATCTTTACTATGCTTGCCACTCTTCGTTGCTATACGATCTGGCCGTGATGGTGAATGATTGGTGCCGAGTACACTCTGATCATCCAGAAGACATTCATTTTGATGAGAGTAAAGTGACGGCTATGTTGTCCGCTTACAAACAGCAGCGCCCTTTAACCGAAGTAGAAGAACAAGTTTGGCCTGCCGCACTGCGTTTAGCCGCTTTACGATTCTTCTTATCGCGTTTAAAAGATAAATGTATGCCGCGTGAAGGCGAAATGACCCAAATTAAAGACCCTGATGTATTTAAACAAGTGTTAAAAATTCATCAACAATAAACAATAACCTAGCTCAATGAAAGGAAGATGTATGTATTACTTAGTAGACACAGACAAATCATTTGAACAAGCCGTAACCGATTTAACCGCGGCTGTAACAGAGCATAAATTTGGGGTATTACATATCCATAACATTGGTAACACCTTACGCAGCAAAGGCATTGAATTTGCAGAAGAGTGCAATGTATTTGAAGTGTGTAACCCTGTTAAAGCGGCACAAGTCTTAGCGATTGATATGCGTTTAAACATGGCGCTGCCTTGCCGTATTTCCGTTTTTACAGAAAACGGTCAAGTCAAAATCGGCATGATTGAGCCAGCTAAAATGCTGGAGATGTTATCTGATAATGCTGAACTGAAAGCCGTGGCTGAAGAAGTTGAACAAGCGACTATTAAAATGATTGACCAAGCGAAATAATAATTTAAGAAAGCACTGGTTCAGTGCTTTAAAACTCTATTGAGTCTTTAAGTTGGTCTATTCAGAGCCTGGATTTGTAGGTAAGGGTATGTTTTATATGCAAAACCCATAGCTTAGAAAAGGCTGACTTGAAGAATCATTCTTTGGGCTTTAACTAAGTTCCAGCCTTCGTTGTTATGACTTTCTATTGAAATACATTTCTTTTATGAATATTGAGAGCAATGTAATATAGTTGAAAACAGCATTAAATTAACGATTACCGCCTCCAGACCCTATTTTTTGACCCGATCCCATGCCTTGACCTGAACCCATTCCAGAGCCTAGTCGGTTTTGTTGATTCATATGTCCACGCTTTTCTGGTGGGTTGTCAGGTAAGGCAATGCCTTTTTCTTTTGCTCGAATTTTCATCCGTTCATGATGTTGTTGGCGTAGTTGCTCTTTGGCTTCGGGCGTTTTAGCGGCACGCATTTCCATACGATGGTTTTGTTGTTCTTGCTGTGTCATCAATTGGCTGCCATAAATAGGTTGTTCTTCCATTGCCATGGCAGTAGACATGGCTAGGGAAGATAGCGAGAGAACTCCTGTTAAACAAATTGATTTTATGAGTTTCGTTTTTAACATAATTTGTTCCTTTTTGAATGAGTATGGCGTAAAAGACGATCAGTCTACAGTTAGGTATCTATATGTTAGGCTAATAATTAATTAGTACAAATACTAATTAAATTTTTCTATTAAATGATTGGTGAAGTTTTGAATCTGTTTTGTAATGTTAGTGGGTGAGGAGCTGATCGTATTTAAATTTCGGCTTCTTAATTGATTTAAGTTATCAATTAAGACTTTCTTAAGACTTTATTAACAAACCTTCAATAGGCTTTTGAACACTCGGACTTTATACTTCCCACATAATTTTTATAAAGGAAATTTTACAGTGCAAAAATCTAATTTATCTTTAGTCGTTCTTGCTGTATTGACAGCTTCGCAAGCCAATGCAAATGAGTCTGTTGAACTTGATTCAGTCACCGTTACGGCCACACGTGACGCAGAACACATTTCTAAACAGCCGCTTTCGGTTGCGAAAAAGGGCGCAGAAGAGAAGCAATTAGATCAAGCACTGTTTCAAAAGGATGTTTTGAATTCTGTAGCAGGGGTTTCTATTAAACAAACAGGTTCTGTGATTGGCCATACGGCGGCTATTCGTACACCTAACACCACCTTGCCGTACTTTTTATATTTACAGGATAGTGTTCCCGTTCAGTCGTCTGGTTTTTTTAACCATAATGCGATGGCCTATACGAACTTTCAAACCGCTCAAACGGCTGAAGTGTTAAAAGGTGCGGGCACGGCATTGTATGGTTCTGATTCAGTGGCGGCAACGGTGAATATTCAAAGCGCTGCACCCAGTAAAGAGCTTGAGCATAAACTAAATATTTACGGTGGGAGTGATGGTTTTAAGCAGGCTGGTTTTTCGGTGAGCGATACAGTGGATGAAGATCGTTCGTATCGTTTTGATGCCTCTACAACGGACAGTGATGGGTGGCGTGATCATACCGAAATGAAACGTCATGAAATCAGTGGTCAATATAACTTTAGTACGGAAAATAGCGACTTTAAAGTTGCTGTTGTTTCTAACTACTCACGTGCACAACAGGCAGGAAATTTAAACAGTCTAGACGAGCTTGAAAGCAATCCAACGTATATAGGCGATAATTTAAATAGTAGCTTGAGTAAAGTGGATGCTATGCGTCAGTTTGACCATAATCGTTTAAGCATTGAGTGGGATAGCTATCAATTAAAAGGCGTTGATTTAAATACGATCGCTTATATTCGTAATACTCGTAATCAATATACAGCGACTTGGGAAAAAAGCCTGCCGCATAACGATAGTCAACAAAACACATTGGGTATTATGCACAAAGGGACTTTGAATCCAAGTTGGGGTCGCTTTATCTATGGTATTGATGGTGAGGTTACTAAAGGAACCACGCTTTACACCCAGCAGTTTGAGGATGTCGATAACTCGGTTGCTAAAGGGACTATCTATGATTATGAAATAGACTATTTAGCGATATCACCCTATCTTCATGGTGACGTTAATTTAACGGATAAAACCACGCTTTCTGCTGGATTACGTTATGACTCCAACCAGTATCAATATCAGAATAATGCGGCTGATGGACAGTATGCAGACTCAAAGTTCTTAAGAGTCTCTGACCGTAATGATAGTTATAGTCATTTAAGCCCTAAGCTGGCTTTAAACTTTGAAGTATCACCACAAGCGATTATTTATGGCCGTTATGCCAATAGTTTTCGAATACCTTCAGCTTCTCGTCTATATAGCTTAAAAACGAATAATGCTAGCTTTACTTTGAATCCAGAAACATCTGATACCTTTGAGATAGGTTATAAGTTAGATGGAAAATCTACAGATATTGAAGTAGCTCTTTATTATATGAATATTAGCGATACGATTACCGAGTATAAAGATGATGCTGGTGACAGGTATTATGACAATGGTGGCACGACAATTAATAAAGGGTTAGAAGTTAGCTTAAGTCACACATTTAGTTCAGAATGGTCAAGCAAAATTGCTTTGAGTCGTAGTGAACATCGTTTTGAGAATGATGATAAATATGGCAATAACGAAATGGCTGCAGCCCCAAATAGTAAAGTCAATGTACGAGTCTTCTATAGCCCTAGCCAAATTAAAGGATTGAAATTAATGGCTGAAGCAGACTATAACAGTGATTATTATATGGATCACTCGCATACTAAATCTTATGCGGGTTATAAAGTGTATAACCTAAAAGCAGATTATGATGTTAATAAGACTTGGCGTGTTTTTGCCAAAGTGGATAACGTCACAGACGAAGTTTATGCTGAGTCAGCTAGTTATGTTAGTTTTAGGGGTGGTGAAGAAAGATATACACCAGCAGCGCCTAGACAAGTCTTTTTAGGTGTGAATGCAACTTGGTAATTAAGGATAAATATGAGTCTTAGAAAGCTCCATCAAAAGGCTGGCATTATTGCTGGCCTTTTTTTGTTAATACTTGGATTGACTGGTTTTTTCTTAAATCACGATCAATGGAAGTTTCAGTACGATTGGACATTACCCAATTCTATGTTGCCAGAGGCAGTAGCTGAAGCGGATAAAAAGTTGTTTCAAACCAAAACTGTTAAGCCTGATAACCCTAATTGGATCATTGTGGGTGGCTTAAGAGGGCTGTTTATCTCTTTAAACGGCGGTGAAAGCTATCAAAAGAGATCAGGCTTACAGTTTTACGCTTTAACCTGGCTAGGGCAGGCATTGTATGCGGCGACGAATAACGGAATACTTTGTTCCCCTGATGGGGGGATAAGTTGGCAACCAATCGCGTTACAAGGTCAGTGGGTGAATGCTTTAGCCACGGATGGAAAACATTTACTTGCCTCGGTTGATAAAAGTAAACTGGTACTTTTAAACGCTCAAGGAAAAGTGCTTAAAGAGAGTGCAATTGAGCTTCCTAGTTCGGAATTATCAGACAGTATTACCTTGTCTCGTTTTGTGAGAGATTTTCACTATGGTCGAGGGTTTTTAGACGATGGTTGGTCTTTACTGTTAAATGATATTGCGACTTGGATTATGTTGTTTTCAGCTTTAACGGGTGCTTTTATTTGGTGGTCTTTAAAGCAAGCTAGGGCGTCTAAACAGGCCAGTAAAGAGAAGGTGCAGAGAATCAAAAAAGTCATGTCTGCGCATAGTCATGGCCTTGTGTTATTGGCGATTCCCTTTTTAGTGCTGTTGGCCATTACAGGCATAATATTAGATCATAGTAAGTTTTTTAACCCTTATTTAAAAGAGATCAGCTGGTCGCAGAGTACATTGCCTCCCGTGTATAAAACCCTACGCGAAGATATTTGGGCGGTTGATATTGAAACAGATTTCGATGATCAACGGATTTATCGTATCGGTAACCGTTACGGTGTATATGAAAGTTATGATCTACAATCGTGGGAAAAAGTATCTGATGGTTTTGCTTATCGCATGAAGCGTTTGGATGACACTTTGTATGTCAGTGGCATGGGCTCTTCTCCGAGAAGCTACAATCCTGAAACAGGCTGGCAGGAAATTAAAGCGCCAGGTATGTTTCGAGATGCGTATCAATCAGAAGAAGAACTGGTCTTTTTTGGCGGGCACGGTAAAACAGATAAACAGGTTCCTGTTTTAGAAACCAGTACTTTTTACAGCATGATGTTGACCTTACACGACGGTACTTTTTTTGCAGATTGGTGGGTTTGGGTAAATGATTTCGCATCGGTATTGTTGATTCTGTTATTAATCACGGGCGTGCTTCGATGGCGAAAAAAACAACGAGGTTTTGCTAAGTTATTCAGAGCTTCTTTAATAAATAAAGTGAAATAGGGGCCAATAATTTATTGGCCTTTTTTATCAGAAGCTACTTTTTATAAAAATTACGTTTCGCTTTTGACTTAGGGGTGCGCTTGGACGTTTCGTCACGTTTATCTTTGGAATGGAATGGTTTTGAGTGGTGCTTTTTACTCGGTTTACTTTCAGAACGCGGGGGGTATTTGGGTTTACCTGTAAAGCTGGCCGTTTTGGTTGACTCTGATACGGCTTCATTAATTTCAGCCATTTCTTTTGCCGTTAAATCTCGCCATTGATTTTCAGCCAAACCTGTTAAATTCACATTCATAATTCGAGTACGAACCAGTTTGGTCACTCGATAGCCTAAATATTCAGCCATTCTGCGAATTTGACGATTAAGCCCCTGAGTTAAAATAATCTTAAAGACAAAACGGCTCTCTTTCGTGACCACGCAAGGCTTGGTAACGGTATCCAAAATGGGCAATCCACCTGCCATTTTTTTCACAAAATCATCGGTAATCGGTTTGTCTACGGTGACTATATACTCTTTATCATGGGCATTTTCAGCGCGTAAAATCTTATTAACAATGTCGCCATCGCTAGTTAAAAAGATCAGCCCTTCTGAGGGTTTATCTAAACGCCCAATCGGAAAAATACGTTCAGGGTGGCCGACTGCATCAATAATATTGTCTTTGACACGGCTTTCGGTGGTGCAGGTAATGCCAACGGGCTTGTGATACGCGATATAGATACGGTCTTCTTTATCTTCAGAGACCGCATTGATTGGTTTGCCATCCACCTTAACCACATCACCAGGGCAAACTTTGGTGCCTAACTCAGGCACTTTATCGTTAATGGTCACTCGATTTTGTTCGACTAATCGATCTGCTTCACGGCGTGAACAAAAACCTGAATCACTAATAAATTTATTAAGGCGTTTTTCGCTACTGATGATCACAAATCTTCCAAGGTCTATTTAATCGAAACGATCTTTGTTTAAGGAAGCACTTGTACAGAGCTTCCTTAAAAAGCGGTGTAATTATATCAATCAAAACAGCCTAGGTCTGCCAAGTATTGAAGGGACTTGTTCAGAGGTGTTTGTATAAAGTAAGTTGCACGGTTAAAATTGCGAATTTATTCTATAGGTTAGTCAAGCTATGGCAAATTCAGTCAACTTATCTCAAGCGGTAAAAGTGTTGAAATCAGGAGGAGTGATCGCTTATCCTACTGAGGCGGTATATGGCTTAGGCTGTGATCCGTTTAACCTTAAAGCGGTGGAAAAACTGTTTCACGTGAAACAGCGCCCAGTGGAGAAGGGGGTGATTTTAGTGGCGGCTTCTGTTGAGCAGGTGTTGCCTTATGTGGAGCTGTTAGCAACACCTTGGGAAACAGCGGTTTTAGAAAGTTGGCCAGGCCCTGTTACGTGGATTTTGCCAGCTAAAGACAATGTACCTGACTGGATTACAGGTGGGCGTAACACCGTGGCGATTCGAGTCTCAGCTCACCCTGAAGTGCAGGCGTTATGTACCGCTTACGGCCAACCGATTGTGTCGACCAGTGCGAATCTTACAACTCAAGCACCTGCGATGTCTTGTTTAGAGGTTAAAGCAGTTTTTAAACACCAAGTTTACTGTGTAGAAGGAGACTTAGGTCGTTTAGAAAAGCCGACTCAAATTAGAGAGGCTAAAACAGGTCAAGTTTTACGTTAAAAGTAACGGGCTACCTTATTAACGTTTACTGGCTGCGTGAAATAAAGGCTCTACTCTTTTAGCGTATTTGTTTAAATCTTTAATACGGTTGCTATGCGAAGGGTGGGTGCTTAATAGTTCAGGAGGTCTTCCTCCTTTTGATTCTGCAGCCATTTTCTGCCAAACACTGACTGCAGCGTAGGGGTTATAACCTGCTCGCGCAGCTAATTCCACGCCCATTCTGTCGGCCTCTACTTCATGTGTTCTACTGTTGGGTAACGTCAATGTCACTTGTAAGGCTAATGCCGTTGCATCCAGAGTCGGTCCTTGAACGCCGGTGAAGATACTTAATGCTGAAAGACCAACTTGGGTGAGTGTTTGGTGAGAAGCACGCTCACGGCCGTGTTCACGTAAAGCGTGTGCGATCTCATGTCCCATTATGGCGGCGATTTCAGCATCGGTTAGTTTCAATTTTTCAATAATACCCGTATAAAAAGCAATTTTCCCTCCTGGCATACACCAAGCGTTTAATTGCTCTGATTTAATCACATTCACTTCCCAAGCCCAGTTAGGGGCATCTTTTCTATAGACAGCGGTTTGCGGAATAATTCGATTGGCAATGCGTCTTACACGCTTTACTAAGTGGGAGCTGTTATTAAGTGTTTTGGTGTTTTTGGCTTCTTTGAGAACAGCGGCGTAAGCTTGTTTACCGCCTTCATTCATTTGAGCAGGTGAAATTAATAACAGTTGTTCACGTTCAATGCCCACGGTACCTTGCTTGGTACTGGTTGTGGTACAGCCCGTTAAGGTTGTGATGAATAGCATGGTTAAGAGAAGAGAGATTATGTTCATAGGGCTTTTACATCTTTAAAACATCTTGTTTAAGAGTGAATAGAATACTTGATTTAGCTAAATTTAAGCAAGTCAGATCACTTAAGAGATCATGAATGTTCACTGAATATTGACCTAAACTAAGTCGATTTAAAAGCGGATAAGGTTTCATATTTCTGTCATTTTTTGTTCATTACGTTGTTATCTTGAGCCGTTAGAATTCGTTTGATTCTAATTAACTAAACGAGATTAAACCATGAAAAAACTACTACTTGCCATGATGGCGACGGGGCTTTTAGCGGGATGTGCCACAAATGAAGATAAAGCCGCCTTAGCGACTTCTGAGCCTGTAAAAGCGGCTGCTTCTTTAAATAATGACGATTTGTTTATTGCTTATGTAGATGGCCGTGAAAATGTATTTTACGATGTAGATTTATACCGTGAGTTTTTACAAATGGGTGAAACAGCATACCGTAAAACGTATATTGGTGCAGGAACCAACGGTATGAGCGTGAGTTATGGTTTAACAAAAGAAGATAAGAAAAAGCCAACTAACCCAGCTGAACAAATGATGAAGGGTGAAATGGCTGCAGCTGAAAAATTCCACGGAGAAGTTTTCAAAGCGGAAGAGAATCGTTTTTATGTTTTCTCTACTTGGGCAGACTTTGAAACTTACGTTACAACTGGTGTAGATAATTTACGTTATTCAGATATTGGATCGGGACCAAAAGGTGAAACGGTTGTTTATGTTTTAAATAATCAAAACAAAAAGCAAAAGCCAGTTGAGTCCATCAGAAAGTTTAAAGCGAATCACGGGCTCAGTTCGTAACTTGCTTTAAAACAAGCTTCCTTAAATAAAAAAGCATCTAATAAATAGTTTATTAGGTGCTTTTTTGCTATTGATTCGCCATTAATCTTATTCATCGGCAGGTATTTTGTACCACTACCTTAGTTTTTCATAAAACATTATCGAGCCTGTTATAAAAAATTCATAATTAAAACAACGTATTTTTTTATAGTTTAGAGATGACTATTTACCAACCTCATCACTTGGTTGTTTTGATATACGCAATAAATAAAAGGTTGCAACGATGAATAAAAAAAACATATTGATCATTGGATTAGGACGTGTTGGCCAAAGGTTTTACTGTAATTATACTTGGCAATATAATGGTGACTTTGAGGTTGTTGGAGTGATTGATGAAAATCAAGATAACCCATTTATAGAAAACTTAGTAGATAAGGGCATTGTCTTTTTTTCAAATATTGACAAAGCCCTTGAACAATTGGGTTCTAATGTGGATATTGTGATGGATACGACCTACTGCCAAAATGTAATACAAAAGGTGCATAAAATATTGCAAGAGGCTGGTAATAAACATACCGTGGTGGTTTCTATGATTGATTATTTACAGTACAAAGACGAAGAGCAACTGATTTCAAGTGTTTTGCGTCAGAATATACTGGCAGCGAGTTAAATTAATGCTTTAAATCAGGATAAGATTAGCTTATTCTTTATGATTGATAAATTTACGCATTTTTGTAAATTTATATTTTTTATATAAACTATTAGCGTGGTAAATAAGTGTTTACGTTTCTATGCTTAAATCGTAAAAACTCGTATTTAGTCACTCGAAAAAACGATATTAAAAACCGCTTCAGGAGAAGAGAAAAATGAAAAAAATCACCATATTAATGATTGGACTTGGTCGTATTGGTGGCAGGTTTTACAAGCAGTTTACAAGCATGGATCAAAGTAAGGTCGAAATCATTGGTGTTAGTGAATCGAATATGGGTAATGCACTAATTGATGATGCACTGGATCGCGGTATTCCAAATTACCCTAAGTATGAAGATGCGATTCGAGAGTTCGGTACGGATATTGATATTATTATGGATACGTCTAATCGAACAGAGATTAAATTAGCAATTCGTAAGCTTTTGCAAGAGACAGATAATCAACATACGGTGATGGTACCGATGGTAGTGGATTATCTAATGTGGTATTTATTAGATGATAATAAAGAGATTCCTCAAGCACATCATGATGATATTGGTTATTAAAACGGCTTAGTCAGTTTGATTTGTATGAAGTATAAAAAAAAGGGCTTATTAGCCCTTTTTTATTGTTTCTCTTAAATTGCGAATTAAATTCCTGGTATACCAATTGGTCCTGGTAGATCAGGGATAAGTGAGCAAGCCGAAAGGGTGATGGTCATAGCTAAGGTTAAGATTAAAGTCGCCAGTTTTTTCATGTTAAATGTTTCCTTAACAGAGTCAGTTAATTTTAAATATCAATGTTTTGAGAGATTATTGTCCAAAGACTTTTTTAAGCAGCTCGGTTGACTGTTTAACGGGGTCTTTACGAATACTGGCCTCTTCTTCAGCTAAATATAAAAACATGCCGTCCATGCCCTTTTGCAACACGTGGTCGAGTAAGTTGGCTTTTACATCCGGTACAAAAGGCAAGTCTTTGTAATTAGAGATGGCTTTATCATAAGCGGTAATAGCCCCGACTTCATTCAAAGACTTTTCGACAATAGGCGTCATTTTCGCTTTAAGATCAGGTGATGTTTTGCTTTTAAGGTACTGAGTAGCCGAGTCTTGTGGCCCATCATAGATTTTTTTAACGTCTTCAAACGTCATACCTTTAATGGCGTTTAAAAACAACGCTTTTGCTTCTGGTGTAGCGGCTTCGGCGGCGCGGTTAAGTTTGGTTTCCACATCGTCCATTAACCCAGACATACCAAACTGACCTAAAGTGGACTGCACGGTTTTTAAGGAATCAGGTAGGGGAATATGAATTTTAGGGTCCGCATTAAAACCGTCCTTTAAGCTTAACTTGCTGACAACGGTTTCTGAACCAATGCTTAGGGCTTCTTTAAAGGCTTTTTGCATCTCATCCACAGAGAGGTTAGTAGGCAGTGCTGCGATGGATTCACTCTTAGGGTCCGCCACTTTCTCTTGCACGCTTTTAAGCAATTCCGCACCCTGTTCCCACCAGTTTGCGTGGCTTAAAGTAGAGACCGAGCTGAGGGATAAAGCGACCAAGGGGATAAGCAAAGGTGATGATGTTCTAGTTTTCATGTAAGGGGCCTTTTTAAATCAATTATCTTTTTAGAATACCCACTTAACGCCCTCCAAGCAAGTTTGATACAATTCATTGTTAGGAACGTTACCTTGTTGTTGGTGATAGTGAGGGCTGTTTAAGTGGGTGTCATCATGTCTTTA
>Ga0316204_10001713_pt1 | contig 56298 bp, 59 predicted proteins | sample 6monrhotite_MG_2_FD_205661 | JGI IMG/M metagenome (GOLD analysis project Ga0316204, IMG submission 205661) | Microbial mat bacterial communities from mineral coupon in-situ incubated in ocean water Damariscotta River, Maine, United States -... | ecosystem: Environmental > Aquatic > Marine >... | reverse complement strand
GTCGCATCATGAAAATACGACAGTTGAAAAAGGCGTGACCTTTGATGTGAATCTGTCCAAACGCATTTATGCCAGTGAGTCTGGAGAATTTAATTTCAATGCAGAACTCGGTTTTAAACGTGATAACTGGAGGTGGAGTGCATCCGGTGGATCATTCATCTATTCAACTTTTGCCTTCAGGGATACCGCTGGAGTATTTGCCAATATCCCGGTGATCTCCTATGAACAGACGATCAATACGCCTTATGTTGGTGCGACGGCAAGTTACAGGGATGAGAGTTTCAGTCTGTTTCTGAGAGTCGCAGGCTCGCCTCTGGTGTTTGCCGAAACTGTTGATCAACATTACCTGAGAAGTCTGACGATTACCGACACATTCAGCTCGGGTAAAATGGTGAATGTGGATATGAGTGGTACTTGGCACATAAGCGGGAATGTGGATCTCAGTATGAATTATTCATATGTGAAGTATTACGAGAACCGGGGTGATGCTCATTATAACTATTATGTCACAGGTGTTCAGCTTTATGGGCCATTTGCAGCCATGGCCCTTGATTATCACACGGTTGGTTTAGGTATGAGCTATTCGTTTTAGTTTCCCTTTTTGATGTAAAGGGGATAATTTTAATCAATGTCGTTCCATTTGATGTGGAGAAAGGAGGCTGGCGTGAAAGACACTAACAAAATTAGTGCGTTATTCTTGGGTGTTTTTATTTTCTTCGGGCTGTCTGTATTGGGCTACCTGTTGGGTGACGCGGCGATAAAGTACAAGGGATATGAGCGAACGGTCACAGTAAAAGGCTTGTCGGAACAAGAGCATAAAGCAGATATTGTTATCTGGCCTATTCAGTTTACGGCAGTAGGCAATGATCTGGAAAGTCTGTACACCGCTATTGAATCGAGTACTTCAATGATTCAGACCTTTCTCCAAACGAAGGGGATAGCGGCAAATGAAATTACTTTCTCATCGCCTTCGATTAAGGATAAGTCCGCTCAGCAGTGGAATAACAATACCAAGGCAGAATTTCGCTACACCGCGGTGCAAACGGTAACCGTATATTCAAAAAACATAGACAGGGTCAGGTCGGTAAAGGGGTCATTGTCTGAGCTGGGTAAACAGGGGATAGTCTTTAATGGAAGCGATTATCAATCACAGACTGAGTATATTTTTTCAAGGTTGAACGAGATCAAGCCAATGATGATTGAAGAGGCGACCGGCAATGCCAGAGGGGTGGCGCAAAAATTTGCCACTGACTCTCAAAGCTCGCTGGGGAAGATCAAGCGGGCATCTCAAGGCCAGTTTAGCATTAATAACAGAGACACAAACAATCCACATATTAAAAAGGTTCGTGTTGTCTCTACGGTTGAATATTATCTTTCAGATTAAAAAAAGGCCCCGATTTGGGGCCTTCATTAGATGTGCCGCCGGGGTTAAATACCAGCTTCCAGGAGTTCCTTGAGGTTGGCAAAATCCATCTCCAGTTCGCGCTTGGCGATATGGCCGACGACAGGTGTTGCCACCTTGAAAAAGCGTCCGACATCGATGCTTATAGTTCGGTAGATGGTGGTACTCTTCTCCCCGTTGGCATCAAACTGCATGGACGCTTCCATAGGAAAAGGGCCGGTGACACTTTTGGCTTTCCAGTAGCTGCCATCTTCATTGCGCTCCACGACTTCCCAATCCTGTTCGATGACGCGACCAAGGAACTTTTCCTTCATATGGTAGGTGGTACCAACAGTCGGTTTTCCATCGCTCATTTTCTCAGATTGAAGCACAGAGGTTTGCCACATTGGATCGTTGTGGTGATCATCCACAAAGGCGATAACATCGCTTATCGGACGGTTGATCTCCACTGACACTTCCAGTTTGCTTAACGGCATCTCATTCCCCCCCCCCCCCAGCTGGAGATCAGGACTCGCGCAAGAGTTCGGTGATACCGGTCTTGGAGCGGGTCTGCTCATCCACTTTTTTCACGATCACTGCGCAATACAGGTTCGGGCCACCTGATTTGCCCGGCATGGAGCCTGAAACGACAACGGAGTATGGCGGCACTTCACCGTAAAATACTTCGCCTGTTTCACGGTCATAAATGCGCGTGGATTTACCGATGTAAACGCCCATCGATAGTACGGAGCCTTCACGAATAATGCAGCCTTCAACAACTTCTGAACGGGCACCGATAAAGCAGTTGTCTTCGATGATGGTTGGGGTGGCCTGTAGAGGCTCCAGGACACCGCCGATACCAACGCCGCCGGAGAGGTGTACGTTTTTACCGATCTGTGCGCATGAACCGACAGTCGCCCAGGTATCCACCATAGTACCTTCATCGACATAAGCGCCGATATTAACATATGATGGCATCAGTACGGTTTTAGGGGCGATATAGGCACCTTTGCGAACCGATGCCGGGGGAACAACGCGCATGCCACCCTTGCGGAACATGTCTTCACCCCAATTGGCAAACTTCTGCGGGACTTTATCGTAGTAGTTGGTTCCGCCGCCATTGATGACCTGATTGTCATGCAGCTTGAAGTAGAGCAGTACGCCTTTCTTCAACCACTCCTGAGTAACCCAGGTGCCATTCTCATCTTTTTCGGCAACGCGTACGCCACCATCATCAAGCAACTGAATCGTGTGTTCAACGGCATCACGAGTCTCAGCAGTGGCTGAGCGCATATCCCACTCATCTTTGCTATCCCAGGCGTTTTCAATAACTGACTGTAAGTGATTCACGGATAAACTCCCTGTATTCCTAATAAATGATCATACTATCGTTTCATGCGCTGCAATCCAGCACAAAACATGGTTTGTTGTTTTACGCTAAAACGTATTCCTGTGGCCTTTCATGGCTTAGAAACTCGATATTCGACATGGTCAGGCCATAGGCGCCGGCAAGTCCGAATACGGCAATATCACCGATGTCGGCAGATGCGACATGAATATTATTGGCCAGTTTGTCGGCTCCTGTACACAACGGCCCGCCAAAATAGACGGATTCATCTCTGATGGTTTCCTGTTCCTCAAACAGCCTGGCTCTGTTTAAGCGGACTATGGCCAGCGGATGGTTGATGGCCAGGGCTGCCGGTCTGCGGAAATGGTTGATACCACCTGCACAGATGACCTGTTTTTTGCCACGGGAATCCTTGATGTCGAGAATTTCGGTGCAGAACCAGCCGGAGTCTGCAGCCAGATAACGACCCAGTTCAAGAAAGAAGGTGCGGCCGTCAAAGCCGTACTGATCAATCAAAGCCTTCAGCCCGTCGGCATAAGCCTGCGGATCGAAATCATGTTCGGTTTCCAGATAATCAATACCAAAACCACCACCGAAATCAATCGTGTCACACACGACACCATCAAAGTCAGCCTCAATCTGTTTGGCCATGCCGAATACCAGTTCACAGTTTTTCAGTAGATCATCCACATTGAGTACACCGGATGCTGCATATACATGCAGACCCCGGAAATGAAGCGACTTCAGAGCCAGAATCTGTGGCAGCAGATCCGCCAGTTTCTCCTCATCGATACCGAACTTTTTCGAGCCGCCGGAGAATGTGGTCTGTGCTTCATGGATATCAAAATCGGCATTGATGCGCAGCAGAATATCCTGTGTTTTGCCAGCGGCTGCGGCAATGGCATTGAGTCGGTGGGCTTCGGTCAGTGATTCAATGTGTACGGTACGAATGCCGTTCTCTACCGCCCAGTGCAGCTCTTCCGGAGACTTTCCAGGCCCGGTATAGATCAGCTGTTGTGGTGCAAAACCTGCGGTGACGGCTTTTTCGGCCTCCCCTAGACTTGCAATTTCCACACCTTTGGCACCGGCCTTGAGTGCTGCAGCAAGGAAAGCCGGATGCGGATTGGCTTTCATAGCATAAAAGATTTCAACGCCGTGTGGCATGATTGAGGTCAGATGGTCGATTTTACTGCACATTTCGGCAGTGTCATAAACATAACAGTTCAGAGTGCCACCACTTGCGGCAATTTCACGCAGTTTACTGTCCAGCGTTGGGGAGATTTTCATGATGATATCCTGACGGCGCGCAAGCGGCGCGCAAGTTCTGCAGCAGCTTCGGGTCCATCCACAAGAGCTGCACGAATGAAGCCTGCTCCCGGATTCCTGCCGCTGCTATCTTTTGTGCCCAGATAGGAACCCGGCAGTACGGTTACAGCCTGTTGCTCATAGGCAGCACGCGCAAATGTTTCTTCATTCTCAACCGAAAGCCAGACAAAGAATGAGCCGGCCGGAATCTCGCCACCGTAAACATCAAAGAATGCTTTCAGGCTTTGGCGATAAACTGCGAGATGCTCCTCTACATGTGTTTCATCGGACCATGCGGCTGCGGCGACATGCTGCAGCGGAAGCGGTGTGGCTGGCCCTGTATAACTGCGCAGCTTGGTAAAGCGCTTGATGAGATCTGCGTCACCGGCAATCAGGCCGGAACGCATGCCTGGCAGTGCGGAACGCTTGGAGAGTGAATTCATGACCAGGCAGCGGAAAAATCCTTCGCGTCCCAGGCTTTCTGCAACCTGCAGCAACCCTGCAGGCTTCTCTGTCCAGTAAATCTCGGAATAACATTCATCGGACACTATATAAAAATCATGTTTGTCAGCCAGTGCAAGCAGTTGGGCATAGTAGGCCTGATCTGCAATCCAGCCGGTAGGGTTGGATGGGGAGCAGACGTAAACAAGGGCGGTATCCGCCCAAATCTCTTCGGGCACGCTATCCAGATTCGGGGCAAATCCGGTTTCGGTACTGCATGCCAGCAGATAAGGCTCTGCCCCGGCTGTATAAGCTGCACCCAGATAAATCTGGTACATCGGGTTGGGCATCATGACATAGGGTTTTCGCCCATTAAGGCTGCTTGCATCAGGATTGACCAGAGCATGCGCGATTGCAAACAGTGCTTCGCGTGTTCCGTTGGCGGTTAATACCTGTGTTGCAGGATTGATACTGCTTAGCTGATAACGCTGTTTCAGCCAGCTGGCGATTGCACTGCGTAACTCCATGCTGCCGACAGTGGAGGGGTATTTGGAGAAGCCTGCAAGATGCTGCTCAAGGGTCGGTGCAACAAATGCGGGCAGTGGCAAGCGCGGCTCCCCTGCCCCTGCATCAATATGATTCAGCTCAGGGTTGGGTTCAAGGCCGTCAAACAGGCGTTTCAGACGCTCGAATGGATAGGCGCCGAGCTTGTCCAGGCGTGGTTGCAGAGATTTGTTTTCCATTTTATTTGTTAAACAAGTTCACAGCACGGGCAACGATAGTCTTGCTCCAGGGGCCGAGATTTCCGGCTGCATCATATGCCCTTATTCTGAACAGAAACTCTTTTTTATCAGTTTTCAGGTTAATGATTTTAGTGGTTTCGACATTGACCCGTTTCGGGTGTGGTTCTACCTGTTCATAACGTCGCCAGAAGCCGGGACATTGGCAGTAGGGATCCATCTCTGTGCGATCTATCTGGAAACCAACACCTTCAGTCATGCCGCTAATCGTGAACTTCAGTTCCAGGATGTTACCAATGACCCGATGGCTGAGTTCGTTCAATGAGGGTTTTAGAGCAGCATCACTTGTCAGCTGGGGTGCCTCTTTACGTCCACAGCCGCTGAGTAGCAGCAGTGCAATCAGCAGGATTAAACCAAGCGGGTTACGATTTCTCATGACTGTTCTCCAGTTCTGCTTTCCATATGGCAATTTGTTTGCGCACCTGGCTTGGTGCAGTACCACCAATGTGGTCGCGGGCAGCCACGCAGCTCTCGACCGATAATGCGCGCACCATATCGGTAGTCAGTCGGGCGTCAATGTTGCTGCATGCTGCTTCATCCATTTCATGCAGTTCGAGACCGGCTTTGATGCAGTGGCCCACCGATTTACCGACGATTTCATGGGCATCACGGAAAGGTACCCCTGCACGAACCAGTGCATCGGCGAGATCTGTTGCCGTGGCAAAGCCGGAGGAGGCGGCCAGGTGCATGGCCGTTTTGTTGACCGTCATACCCGGTAGCATGTCTCCGAACACGCGAAGGCAGCCTTCAAGGTTGTCGAAGGCATCAAAAATGGCTGTCTTGTCTTCCTGCATATCCTTGTTATAGGCCAGTGGAAGTCCCTTCATAGTGGTCAGGATAGCAACAAGGCCACCAATAATACGACCGGACTTGCCACGTACCAGCTCCGGCATATCCGGGTTCTTTTTCTGCGGCATGATGGAAGAGCCGGTACAGAAAGCATCAGGCAGATCGATAAAGTTGAATTGAGCACTCATCCACAGGATAAGTTCTTCGGAAAAGCGAGACAGGTGTACAGAACAGATGGATGCTGCAGCCAGAAGCTCCATAATAAAATCACGGTCGGATACAGAGTCCAGTGAATTGTTGGTTGGGGCCGTAAAGCCCAGAGCCTCAGCTGTCATGTGGCGGTTGATCTTGAAGGTCGTGCCTGCAAGGGCTGCAGAGCCTAAAGGGCACTGGTTCATCCGCTCCCGTGCATCAGTGAAACGACCTGCATCACGCTCGAACATCTCTGTGTAGGCGAGCAGATGGTGACCGAGGGTCACCGGTTGGGCTGTCTGCAGATGGGTAAAGCCGGGCATGATGGTCTCGGCATGGCTTTCAGCCAGCTCTACGAGTACAGATTGCAGGTGACGGATGCGGGTGATCATGGTATCGGTTCTGCCGCGTAGATACAGGCGCGTGTCGGTAGCAACCTGATCATTGCGAGAACGGGCAGTATGCAGTCGCTTGCCTGCATCACCGATGTGCTGAGTCAGGCGTGACTCAATATTCATGTGTACATCTTCAAGTGCAATGGTGAATTCGAATTCACCGCTTTCAATCTCACCCAGTACCTTATCCAGTCCACGCAGAATGGCATTTAAATCTTCGTGTCTGAGTATACCCTGTTCGCAGAGCATTTTCGCATGAGCTTTTGAGCCGGCAATATCCTCGGCATACATTCGCGCATCCACATCGGTGGAGGCATTAAATGCTTCTACAAATTCATTGGTAGGGGACTCGAAACGGCCACCCCAGGGTTTTTCAGACATATTCGGCACCTGTGCAGGGCCATGGGCCCTAGAATAGCCCAACTATACCTTTGCCTGTAGAGAACGGAAGTGCCGGGCAAACGATGATGACTGGCCGGTTATATCTCCTGTTTCAGGTAGGCACGTACTTCATCGGCAAAGCTGGATGGGGTGATAGGCTTTTGCATGAATCCGTCAAAGCCCTCAGCCAGCAAGCGCTCATCATCGCCTGCCATCACCGAAGCGGTTAATACAACTATCGGGATGTCGCGGGTGCGATCTGACTTCCGAAGTTCATGCAGTGCATCGAGTCCGGACATGCCCGGCATACGCAGATCCATCAGAATCAGGTCGGGAGGATTATCCTGTGCGCTGGCGATCGATTTTTCTCCGCTATCTACGAGGGTGACATGGAAGTCTTCAAGTTCGAGTACATCACATGCCAACTCCAGGTTAAGAAGATTGTCATCTACGATAAGAATATGGGGTTTCTTCATCAATCCTCCATAACTATGCGGTTGCCACCTTCTTCAATCGCCATCCCTAGCCTTAGCTGCAGTGCTGATAATAATTCGTTTGCATCAGGATGTTTCTGACTTGATGCAACAACACCGAGTGAGGCTGTGAGTTTTCCGACATGATTGTCAGGCAGTGGTAGGCGCTGGTGGCCTATGCGCAGTCGAATTTTTTCAGCTACGCGAGCTGTTCCTTCTACTGTGATGCCGGGAAGGAGCAGGATGAAGCTGTTGCTGTCCAGCCTGGCCAGTACGTCACCTTTTCGAATAATGGACTGAGCCGTTGAGACGGTGGTTTTTAGTGCGGCTTCCCCCCAGCGCTTCCCGTGTTTGTTGCAATAGTTGTCGAAATCATCCATCTCCCATGCGATGAGTGAGAAGTGATGGGCGTATCTGGTGGAGCGGGCCACTTCATGCTGCAGCCGCCTTTGCATATAGCGCAGGTTGAAACAGCCGAATTTCACATCGATCAATTTTGCCTGAACCGGATATAGAAGCTCTAACTTATGAAGCTGATTGAGTACATCGGCTTTTTTATTGATGCCCTTGATCAGTATGCGCTCGACATCCTGACCCAGCAGGAGGGCCTCTTCACGGGTAAGATCTTTGGCTGTAAAGATGACAACCGGTATATCGCAGGCTGTCGGGTGTTGCCTCAGTTTGTCTACCACCTCAAAGCCTGTTGTGCCGGGCATCATCAGATCAAGGATGATCAAATCCGGTTCACGCTCAATGGCCAGTCGGATGCCTTCGGCACCGTTGCTGGCCAGCATGATATGGTACCCTTCAGGGGCAAGGACCTCTTTCAGGTATTCGCGTACAGAGGCATCATCATCTATGACAAGCACACTTGAGGCAGGCGGACGAGGTATGGCATGAGTTTTGTAATGAGAGACCATTTCCAGAAGATTATTACTTCCCGTGCCTTTTTCGATCTGGCCTATGGTTCCTCCTGCGCTGAACTGGAGGTTTGTAGCATCTCCGGCCATCAGGATGGTTGGTGTTTTGCTGGTGTTGTCGTAGTGCTTTAACAGTTGAATGTTTTCGTAGATCTCCTCGCTCTGATCCGGAACCCCTAAGACAATCAGGAAGGGAGAGCTACTGGATGCGACGGCCTCTACATTTTTCATCTCTGCATGCACGACCTGATAGCCGTCACGTGAGAACATCTCTTCAGCTGCGGTGGAGCGATCACTGTTATCATCAACGATCATGATGAGAGGCTGATTGTCCGTGCAGGGGATGATCTCTTCGGTAGGGGCGAGTATAGGGTCTTGCTCCTGAACCTGTGTGTTTTTGATATCGGAGATGACTGTAGCGGAAAACGTGGATTCGCTTACGATGACAGGCAGCTCTATATGGAATGTGCTGCCGATGCCGAGCTTGCTTTCCAGTTGAATGGAGCCACCGAGAAGATTGATCATACTTCTGGAGAGTGAAAGCCCGAGACCCGTGCCGCCATGTGCCCGGTCCAGTCCGCCGCTGGCCTGGGTGAAGGGATGAAATATTTTTTCCTGATCCTCAGCCGGTATGCCGATACCGTTATCGTTGATGTGGCAGGTGAATGTTGACTCACTCCCTGGCTGCGCACTCTCTTCCAGGGCGAGCTTCACTTTCACCCGCCCTCCTTCAGGTGTGAACTTGATAGCATTGCCTGCAAGGTTAACCAGAATCTGATGCAGCTTGTCCCGATCTGACTGAATATAGAACGCTTTCGCTATAGCATCTGTGAGCTTCAGCTCTATATTCTTCTCTTTTGCAAGAGGTTTTAATTCGGCGAGCACCTGATGAGCAAGGTCGGTCGGGTTGAACGTAGTTTCATGAATTTCCATCATGCCGGACTCAATCTTACTGATATCAAGCAGGTCATTGATAATGGTTAACAGGCGCTTACCGCTGTTGTGTACATGTCCAACATAACGCTGTTGCTTGTTTGTCAGTGAACCAGATCGTGAGTCGGTGAGTAGTTCGGAAAAGCCGATGATGGCATTGAGAGGCGTGCGGAGTTCATGACTGGTGTTGGCGAGGAACTGATCTTTTGCCTTGTTGGCAGAGACCAGTTCTTCATTGGTCAATTCCAGTTCGATTTCATGTGTTTTTAACTGCTTATTGATCTGATCCAGTTCATGGGTGCGTTTTTGCACTCTGCTTTCCAACTCTTCGTTGGCTTGTTTGACATGTTCGAAATTCTGGGCGTTGGCCAGCGCAACCGCACAGGCGGAAGCCAGCAGTACCAGTGCTTTTTCATCCTCGAATGTGAAGGGGGGTTCACCCGGATCTTTAGAGAGATAGATGGTTCCCAGAATCTTGTCTTCAAAGCGTATGGGGGTGCCGAGAAAAGCTTCCATCGGAGGGTGGCCATGCGGGAACCCTATGGATTTCGGGTGTGTTGCGATGCTGGCAATTCTAACCGTTTTACCTTCATCCCATAGCAGGCCAAGCAGTCCCTTGCCTTCAGGTGTGTTTGCAATCTTTGATTCACTCTCGGCAGAAAGGCCATGAGAAACGAATTGTTTCCTGCCATTTTCGATATAGGAAATCATGACATAGGGAGCACCTGTGATGCTCAGGCTGGTTTCACAAATCTGTTTGAGCAGTGATGCACTGGCTATCTCTTGCCCCAGGGCGATGACGGCATCGGTTATGATTTCCTGACGCTGTCGTTGTTCGGCTTCGTAGGATATCTTTTGTTTCAGGTCATGGACAAGATGATCGAAGGTGGATGCAACGACCCCCAGCTCATCCTTCCGGTTGAGTTCGATGTTGCTGGAAAGATCACCTTTCCTGATATTTGAGGCAACCTTGGTGATGGTGTTGAGGGGGGTGAGGATCTGTTTTTGTATAACCAGCCAGATGAAAAGGGCGAGCAGTACAACAATGAGTATAAGGATATTGATGATATCACGTTTGGTTTTAGCCGCAGCGACCTGAAATGAATCCGTAGAGAGACCAAGCACCAGAATTCCCCGGATAGGAGTGGTGTCGTATCCGTGGCATCCCATACAGGCCGTCTCTGCCCGAATCGGAGACATGTAGTTCAGGTGTTTTCTATTCTCAGAGCGGGCAATCGCAACCTCTCCGAGGCTTGCTGTGTTGAACTGCTCCATAAGTGCAACAGGTACGCTGCCCGGTTTCTTGATTGAATCACGGGAAAATTGCTGTTCTCCGATATAGTTGTTGACCTTATCCAGGGTTGTCCTGTCCTGAAATGCTTCAACCCCGTCGGGGCGAAAGATGTGGGCCGATTCTACTCCGGGTACAGAGGCAACCTGCTCTAGCCAGGAGTGGGCAATTTCGGCATTGCCGGATAACATGATGCTGCTCAGTGTTGTAACCAGTGATTCGCCCACCTGTTTTGCACGGGTTTCCTGTTCATCCTTGGCCATACCTTCAGCACGAAATTCAAGCCAGAAAAAGCTGACCAGCAGTAGCGGAATAAGTATCAGTGTAATTAATGCGGCAAGTTTTACGCCCAGCCTATTTTGCCAGTAGTTCATCACAGTGACCTCTGTGGGGTATCGAGAAGCGCGTGAACTTCCTGCTTCAAAATATTGAAGTCCACAGGCTTAAAGAGCACTGATGCAATTTTATTGCGATGATGGAACGTTTTATTGAGTTCGCCGGTCAGAAGAATCAGTTTTGACACCAGTTCAGGCATCTCCTGCATCAGCCATTCTATTAATAACTCGGCACTTTCGATTTTAAGATGATAATCACTGACGATGGCATCAACATGTGAGTTTCGTAAAATATCCATGGCCTCATTGAGGTTGTTTGCCGTTCTGGTGGAGAACGATTCGGCCAGAATCTCATCAAACAACTCGAGAAGTATGACATCGTCTTCGATAATCAGAACGGTTTTATTGCCGGGGCAGTTTGTCATGCGGGCTGTGCCGAGTGCGACAGCTGTTGTGATTCAAGCTGTTGTTCAATGCAGGCTGTGAGTTCCGCAATCGCAAACGGTTTATAAAAAATCCCGTCGGGCGCAGCTTTTTCCAGAGCCCGTTTGACTACCCTGAGGTCTCCTGCACCGGTGATGACAACAACCCGAAGCTGGTGACATAGATCTGTTTTTCGAATGCGGGACAGCAGTTCCAGACCATTTATTTCAGGCAGCATAATATCGAGGATAAGCAGATCCGGCTGTATGGATCCCACTTTCATCAGGCCTGTGTAGCCATCATGAGCGCAGCTGAATTCTATATCGAGGGAGGATAGTTCAAGTGAGTCTTCAATCAATGAGCATATGGGTTGATCATCATCAATGAGCAGTACCTTATACGGTCGTTTTGCTGCTGCAGGCTGATCCATCTTGTGGGTTTTGAGGAAGTGCTGGAACTCCTGCTCTGCAATGCGCCAGTGTCCACCTGGAGTCACCACGCATTGAAGTTCGCCTTTTTGAATCCAGCGTTTGACTGTATTGATGCCGACGCCGCATGAACGAGCGGCCTCGCCGGTAGTAATATATTTCATGCCCATATCCCCTGAGTTGTAGCAATGTAGACCTCGGGGATGGATGATTCAACTGTTTTGGACAGTTTGGACGATATCCCTGCCCTGAATGGTGATGTGTCGGGGGCGCTTCCCAGTCTTAATAGTGCGGAGGAGGGGACTCTTCCTCAGGTCGTGCAAGTCCTGAATCGGAACTGCCTTTGAGATGTTCCTGTAAGTGTTTTACCGATTTTTCCAGCCGGTCGATCTGTTTTTGCTGACGAATGATCACATCATTGAGTTCGCCAATAATGTGATCCTGATAAGAGATCTTGGTTTCCAGTTCGATAAGTCGCTTTTCCATGAGGCAAAGGCTACTTTACTTTTTGTATGGCCGGAAGTTAAGGCGTAAAGGTAGCTGAACAGAAATACACCGCAGGTGAAATCGGCGGCTAGCTATCTCCTGTTTATCGCGTGACGGGGTCAGCGTTACAGAGTCGGTTCATAATCACAGCCACTGTAGCGGATGTTCCTGGAGCGCGGCAGCCTGTTCTTTCAGCGAGAGGATATGCTGCTCCCAGTAACTCTGCGTATTGAACCAGGGGAATGCCGCCTTGAATGCGGGATCCTGCCAGCGTTTGGCCAGCCAGGCTGCATAGTGCATCATACGTAGTGTTCTCAGTGGTTCGATCAGGGCCAGTTCACGGCAATCAAAATCATGGAACTGAGAGTAGGCGGAAAGCAGGGTGTCCAGCGACCGGCTCATCTGTTCGCGGTCACCGGATAGAAACATCCATAAGTCCTGAACCGCAGGCCCCATGCGGGCGTCATCAAAATCAATAATATAAGGCGTGCCGTTATCTCCTGACGAGGCATCCCAGAGAATATTGCCCTGATGACCGTCACCATGCATGCGTATTTGGCAGGCATCAACGGCTTCAAAACTGTCTTCAATGGTGTTGAGCAGGTTTTCTGCCAGCACCCCATAGGCTGGTTTGAGTTCCGGTGGGATAAAGTCGTTTTCCATCAGGTATTCGTATGGATCATCACCAAAGCTGCTGACATCAAGTGTGGGGCGGTATGCGAAGTCAGTCGTTGCGCCAAGTGCATGAATGCGGCCGATATATCGGCCCAGCTGTCGCAGTTGCACCTCATTTTCCAGATCGGGGGCACGGCCGGCTTTTACCGGATAGAGGGAAAAGCGGTGGTCATTGTGGTGATGCAGCGTCCTGCCCTCGCTCTGTAAGGCAGGAACGGCAGGTATTTCAAGTTCTGCCAGCTCTTCGGTGAACTGATGTTCCTCCAGAATCGCAGCATCGGACCAGCGTTGTGGACGGTAGAACTTGGCCACCAGCGATGGTCCATGTTCCATGCCGAGCAGGTATACGCGGTTTTCGTAGGAGTTCAGCCCAAGCAGTTCTCCGCTGCAATGAAAGCCCAGGCTTTCAACGGCTTGAATCACCTGTTCCGGCCCAAGGTCAAAGAATGAGTCCTTTGTTGTCATCGGTGGAAACTAACAGAGTAGTGATGCGCCGTATTCATTCAGATTGAGAGTGTGCGGCCAGTCACTGAGTCCGCTTTAACAGTGCTGCATGATTGGCATCATGAAACGAATCCATATCTTCTCACTAACCCACTTCTCCCGCAGCTACCTGATAACGGTAGCATTGCTACTGGCGCTGGCTGTACTTGCGTCCTGCTCTAGTGTGGAACTTAAACCTGAACCTTCAAAGCAGGAGGCCAGGCAGGGTGCTTCTGACAAGAAACAACAATTTTTCGTATTTATGAAACCGCGTGTAGAGAATGAGAACGTCCGCATTACACTGCAGCGAGAGCAGTTGCGCAGCTTGCATGATAAGACGTCGCTGAGCGGGCGAGATCAGCAGTGGTTACAGGATCTCGCTTCTGAATACGCTCTGAAGCTTGATCAGCAGCCTACAGCCGCGCAATGGCAGGCGCTTGAGTTACGTGTGGATGTGGTGCCTATTGAGATGGCGCTGGTGCAGGCCGCCAATGAATCGGCATGGGGAGAGTCCCGCTTTGCACGGGAAGGGAATAATTATTTTGGTCAGTGGTGTTATACCAAGGGTTGTGGTCTTGTGCCGAGACTGCGCGCAGCAGGTGCAAGCCATGAGGTGCGAAGCTTTAGTGATGCCCGTGAATCCGTGTCTGCTTATATGAAAAACATCAACACATCCCGCGCCTATACAGAATTTCGCCAGCTGAGAATGGCGGCCAGAGACCAGCAGCGGCCACTGGATGCAGAAAAGCTGGCTATGGGTCTGAAGTCCTATTCTGAGCGGGGTATGGCTTATGTGAAGACGATTCAGGCGATGATCCGCAGTAACCGTGAACTTATCGCGCAGAGCTGAAAGGCTTAATCATGATTAAGGGGTCGATTTATATCGGCCCCTTATTTGTTTGAGTCCTTTTTGGAACTCCCCAGTCCAGAAAAATGAGAAAATCTTATTCGGTCAACGTATGACCGATTCCGGTTGTGTTAGTGGCATAAGTCGCTCAAACACTGCAGAAAAGGTCTGAGTTAATTGCTTTTTTTATGCCTTTTTCTTCTTCTCACGTTTTATCAATTCTTCTGGGTGTTCCCACTCCGTACGGTGGGACGATTCTTCAACATATGCTCTGAATTTGTATAACTTTCCTAGCATATCTTTTTCTTTGAAGGTTAGTGCAACCATCATAAACGATAGCAACCCTCTGTAAAAATAATCCCAAGCATTGTTAGTAAATTCATCTATTCTTGGTGTACCGATCATTCCTGAAAGATGGTACTTCCCTGGATTCCCTCCATACATTTCCATGATATGCGTTGATGCTGCATGGACATACCCTGAATATGCTTTGCTTAGGGTTCTATGGAGTTCTTTGTTGTCCGATTCATTTAGCTCTTGCTCAGAAATCCTCGAATTTGCAGCGTGAATTTTCTTTCTAGGAATCATTGGTCTATTTTGTTTTGAAGCAAGCGGACTGTTTGGGACGTCAAACTCATCTTGATAGAATCCCTTCAGGTAGTCTTTATGAAGTTTAGTGATTTCACCAGATCTTAGCCCCTGACAGAGAAATAAAATATCTTCGTTAAACTCATCAAGCATTCGGAATAAGGCTCCAAGCTCTTGAACATGCCCAGTTCGTAGCAATATGAGAGAAGCGTTTAGTCCACTTATCATACGTGCTGTTTTTTGAATAATTGCGTTTTCAATCGACTCATTGTCATAACGGAACACATTTCCATCTCCATATGGGACGAATGAAGGACTAGGCACACCTTTCTCTAACTCATGAAAAGCACCTTCTAACACTTCTGAAATTTCAATGAACAGTTTGATCATATCTCGTCAAGGGCATTTGCCTTGCTATGCTCTTTCCAGGGTAATGAATGAGTAGGCGTAAACATTCTTCTCATCCGGTGTGTGGGATTCGCGGAAGGTCTCTTGCCACTGGCTGGGATCAAAGTCGGGGAACCATGCATCCCCTTCAAACTCACCATCGATCTCGGTGATGTAGAGACGATCTGCCTGCTCAAATAGCAGGGTGTAAATCTCGGCACCGCCCATCACCATGATTTCCTCAGCTGAAGAGGCTGCTGCGAGGGCTTCATCAATAGTGTTGATGACGGTGCAACCTTCAATCTGAAGCCCCTGTTGCCGGCTCAAAATCAGGTTGTTGCGGTCAGGTAGCGGTCGCCCTATTGATTCATAGGTTTTGCGGCCCATAAGAATCGCCTTACCCATGGTGTTTTTTTTGAACCAGGCCATATCTGCCGGGAGTTTCCAGGGCAGTGCATTATCGCAGCCGATCAAGCGCTTGCTGTCCATCGCCCAGATAAGAGAAAGAGTAGGTCTATGCATAGCTCAAGACTCCGGAATTGATGACTGATTGCAATGAGTCTGCAGGCGATTACAGCCCTAAAGCACGGAGATCCAGTTTCCCATCGGACATTGGCGGACACCAGAAACAGGTTCCTGTCACAGGGGTGGTGAAGCTGAAGAGCGCATCCACCTGTCCATCTTCGGCCCCTACCATACGTTTGAGAAGGGCATCAAAGGCATCGAAGCTGCTTCCAAATGCGACAAAGACCAGCCCTTCATGGCTTGCATCTGCCCAGGGCATGGAACGGCGTACGACAAAGGCTTCAGGATCGAACTCCTCCTGAGCTGTGCGTTTTACGTGTGCGGTAAGCGGTGCATCATCCAGCTCTTCATTATCTGATTTTCGTCGCCCGATAATTTCATCCTGCTCTTCCTGTGGGCGGGAAAGAAAGTCGTCGAGATTGTGTACCCATTGCTGCACTGCAACGAAGCTTGAGCCATCAAGCCCTTTGCCAGCGTTAGTCAGGATTGCCGTAGTCACTGCTTTGTCATCTACCGGGTTCTCAGTGCCATCTTCATAACCTGTCAGGTCACGGCCCGTACCAAAGCGGAATCCGTCGATGATCTGCTCGCAGATAAAACCCTCAGCCAACAGGTTTACCAGTTTATGCGTGAGGTGAACCAGTTCACCGCGGTCATTGCCGCGCAGCCAGCACCATAAGTCGCTATCTGTGGCAGGCACTTCGACCTGCGCATCATCAAAGAGAGGAAAGCTGTTCAGGCCCGGGACTGTTACGTTCAAGGCCCGGGTTGTGGAGAGGCCTATGCCGACGACGATGGTCTCGCCATCAGCAAATTCAGCCAGTTGGCGAAGGGCAGCTTTTGTGTCCCCCTCCGGATCCAGAGAGAAGCTGAGATAACGTGCCTGGGATGGTACGTCGGCGAGTATGCCGTTCTGATAGTTGCTCATATGGAACCCCTTGACCTGAAATGGTGGTGTCAGTTTAGCATGAAGCCTGAATCTGCCATAGTCCTGTATCTGCTCAGATGGCGATTGGTGCCCGGATGCCGGGGTGGCATTCGTAGCCTTCCAGCTCAAAATCCTCGAAGGTGAAGTCGAAGATGTTTTTTACATCCGGGTTGATCGTCATGGTTGGCAGGGCAAATGTTTCACGTGCCAGTTGCGTTTCCACCTGTTCTGCATGATTGGAGTAGAGGTGGGCGTCACCAAAGGTATGCACGAAATCGCCAATCTCCAGGTCGCAGCACTGGGCAATCATCATGGTTAACAGGGCGTAGCTGGCAATATTGAATGGTACGCCGAGAAAAATATCGGCACTGCGTTGATAGAGCTGGCAGGAGAGCTTTCCATCGGCGACATAGAACTGGAAAAAAGCGTGGCAGGGCGCAAGTGCCATCTTGCCATTGTCCACATTCTCCTGCGGGCTGATGGATTCATCCGGAAGGTCTGAAGCATTCCAGGCTGAAACAATCAGGCGACGCGAATTGGGCTTGGCTTTTATCTGTGCAATAAGCTCGGCTATCTGGTCTACCGATTCGCCATTCGCAGCAGGCCAGTTGCGCCACTGGTAGCCGTAGACCGGGCCCAGAGATCCATCCTCTGTCGCCCACTCATTCCAGATAGTCACACCATGATCGGTCAGGTACTTTGTATTGGTTTCTCCTTTGAGGAACCAGAGTAGTTCATGAATGATCGATTTCAGATGTACCTTCTTGGTTGTGACCATAGGGAAGCCTTCAGAGAGGTCGAAACGCATCTGATAACCGAAAACGGATTTGGTTCCCGTCCCTGTGCGATCCCCTTTCTGGGTGCCGTTGTCGCGCACATGGCGCATTAAATCTAGATAGGCTTTCATGTTTCCCCTCGCCGGATGAATGTAACTTGGATAAACTCGCGTCTGCCATGAATCATGGCAGAGACTCCAGAAGAGGTGAACCATGTATATGCGCTGCTTGAGCATTCCGATCATTATAGCCGGTATGGCATCACAGGTTTGGGCGGCTCCGATGACTGCCACGGACAAAATCGTTAAAACATTCATGGCGTTGGATGATAATGGTTCGCAAAGCGTGTCGCTTTCTGAGTACCGGGTCATGGTGGATCAACGCATGCGTGAGCGTTTCAGAGATATGGATGGTAACCGTGATGGTCAGGTGAGTGCGGACGAATACCGTGCCTTCTGGCTTTCCAAAAAGTCTCAGTGGTATCGTTTAGAGCGTTAACTGCTCTCTGATCAGCGGGTGATTCGTATGCGAATCACGATGTTTCTTTTACCTACAGATGAATGGCGTGCGAGCAGCACACTCCCCAGCTTTGCCGATTCCCCTTGAATTGCTGCGATAGTAATACTTTGATCCAGTGGCACGGTGAGTTCTGTTGCAGCCCCTGTAATCTCCACGATGTCGGCCTGTTGGATATGTGGCACGGCATTGTAGCGCATGTTGGCTGCGTTCGATGGTGGTCGTTTCGGGTTTTGAGATGTGCCCAGATCCACAAGCATTTCATGTCTGCCTGTCACCTGTGCGGATTTTCGCTGCATCCAGGGTACGATGCGCAGTCGTACCTGATCCGGGCCTGATGGCCAAGCCTGTACCTTGAATCCGGAGCTGATGGGAATCAGCTCCACGCTGTTCATTTTCACCAGGCCGTAACCACTCAACCAGCTCCTTGTTTCACGGTTCAGTGTTTGAAGCGTACCTGTTTCGATGTTACCGGGTTGATTCGCGGTAATGCGAAGCTGGAAACTTTGCCGGTTGTGTAGTCTGGTGTTGCTCTCTTCAAGTTGGACTTGAGCCCAGCCGCCAGTCAGAGGGGCTGCAGCGGCCGAGGTAGCTCCTGCAGTGCTTAAAGCGTTCGTTCTGATATCTTCAATTTCAACATGGGCTGTATATTGCTGTACGGGCTGATCCAGCTTCTTTAACAGTGCTTTTGCCTTCTTGAGATGAGCGGCATTATCTTCAAGCACCAGCATTCGGCGTGAAGTGAGTATAGCAACCTTACCCTGCTCGGAAAGCTGACTTCTGGCTGCATTCGCGGCTTCCTGCATAGGCAGAAAAAATATTTCGACAATCTCGGATGCAGCATGTGCCGGAGAGAGTAGCCATAACCACATCGTCAAGCCCACAAGCAAGCGTATCATTCTGTAAACTCCGGATGATTTTCCTTCAGTCCGGCCGGATCTTCATGGATAATCACCTCGGCCCCCGGATACTCAGCAAGCAAACTGCCTTCAACATCATCCGCGATCGCATGCGCCTGTCTCAGGCTTAGCTTGCCATCAAGCTCGAGGTGAAGCTGAATAAATGTTGTTGTGCCTGATTTACGTGTACGTAGATCGTGCAAGCCCAAAGCTTGGGGGTGAGCGCGTACGATAGATTTAATCTTTTGACGATCTTCGGTGGGTAGTTCTCGATCCATGAGTAGATCGAGTGACTCTCCTGCAATTTCCCATGCACTGTAGAGGATGTAGGCTGCAATGAGGATGGCGAACAGAGGATCAAAACCTGCCCAGCCATAGTAGGCAAGCAGCAGGGCAATAATGACGCTGCCGTTGACCAACAGATCGGTTTTGTAGTGCAGGTGGTCGGCTTTAATAGCGGTAGAATTGGTTTTTCGGATCACATGCTTTTGAAATATCAGCAGCGCCATGGTGGCAATAATGGAAAGTATCATGACACTGATACCTATGCCCAGGGTCTCAATTGGCCGGGGGTTCCAGAAGAGTGATACCGCCTCAAGTACGAGAAACAACGCAGATCCGCTAATAAATGTTGCCTGGCCAAGACCTGCCAGTGCCTCGGCCTTGCCATGGCCGAAACGATGTTCCTTGTCGGCGGGAGCCAGTGCATGACGTACAGCCAGTAGATTGATGATGGAGGCCGCTGCATCCAGACAGGAGTCGATCAGGGTAGCCAGCAGACTTACCGAGTCGGTTGCAACCCATGCAATGCCTTTAGCAAAAATAAGTGTAATGGCGACCAGTGTGGAGGCGTAGGTCGCCCAGCGCATCAGGCGTGCAGTTTCTTCAGGTGAGGTGTTGCTCATGGGGCTATTGTGCCGGAACTTTGATGCGAATAAAAACAGAATTGGCGGGGGTGTTTGTTTTTGACGATGACATCGCCTTGTATCCAGCCCATGATAAGGCCATGCAACAGCTGATATCACCGCACCAGAATGAACGCCCGCAAGGGGTAGGCGTGGATCTGATTGTCTTGCATGCAATCAGTCTTCCACCTGGCCAGTTCGAGTCGAAATATATTGAGAAGCTGTTTATGGGCTCTCTTGATTGTACCGCTCATACTGCATTTGAGTCGTTGAATGGATTGAAGGTGTCTGCTCATTTTGTTGTCGATCGGGGGGGCAGGATCACGCAGTTTGTCGGTTGTGATCAGCGGGCCTGGCATGCTGGCCTGTCCGAATGGCGGGGCAGAAGTGGCTGTAATGATTTTGCTGTCGGTATCGAGATGATCGGAGATGAAGAACGGGAATTTACTCCTGCACAATACAGGGAGACAGCCCGTCTCTGCAGGGTGCTGATGCAGCGCTACCCTGCAATCGACAGGAATCGCATAGTCGGACATCAGGATATTGCTCCGGGCCGAAAGTGGGATCCGGGGAAACAGTGGCAATGGGACAGGTTTTACCGTTCGTTACAGCGCATCAGGAATCTGGACTTAAATCTGTTATAATACTTTTCAGCTATGGCTGATAAATCCCTTTTGAATTGGCGGAGAAATAATGAAAAAGATCCCTGTATTGCTTTCAGTAATGATATTTGCTGCAACGACTGCTTTTGCGCAGGATATGAACAGCTCTGATCACATGATGAAACATTCAGGTATGCACGCGATGAATCAATCTGATGATGGTCGCATATCCCTCGGCCTTGGTCCGATGCAGAAGCAACATCAACTGGCTAATATGCGCTCTCATTTGAAGGCTGTGCAGAGTATTGTCGGGCTAATCTCCGCAGGGGAGTTTAATGAGGCCTCAAAAGTCGCCCATAAGAAATTGGGGTTAACACCGGAAATGCAGCAGATGTGTAATAATATGTCCACGAATAAAGAGTTCAAATCTATGGGGCTGGCTTTTCATCAGAGTGGTGATGAACTGGGTGAAGTGCTGAAGAGCAAGGATCTCAAGCGCTCTTTGAAAGCGCTGCATACAACCATGAATTACTGCATCAGCTGTCACGCCACTTTCCGTCAGTAGGAAAGAAACCGCTCTGTTACTGTTTATGTCGGCGGCGCTGTTTGACCTCTGTTTTCAACTGTCCGCAGGCGGCAGAAATTTCACGGCCGCGTGATTCACGTACCACGGCAATGATCGCTGCATCGACCAGTGCGGAGCGGAATGTGGAGACAGCTTCATCGCTAGGGCAATCGAATTCTGAGCCGGGGTAGGGATTGAATGGAAGCAGATTAACCGTGCAGTTGAGCCCTTCGAGCAGGAGAGATAAGCGCTGTGCATCTTCAAGGCTGTCATTCACGCCTGCCAGCATGACATATTCGATAAGGACGCGTTTATTGCCGCGCACTTTGATGTAATCGCGTACGGCCTGCATGAGCTCAGCAATCGGATACTTGCGGTTGATCGGGATAATACGGTCACGCACAGTATCGGTTGTGGCATTCAGTGATACCGCCAGGTTGCATGGCAGTTTATCTTCAAGCATACGGTAGATCATCGGCACCAGGCCCGAGGTCGAGAGCGTGACCCTGTTGGGCGAAAAGGCCATGCCCTTGGGGTCGGTGGCTATGCGTACAAACTGTGCTACCTCATCATAGTTATGCAGAGGCTCCCCCATACCCATCAGTACGAGGTTGCGTACCCGTCGATCACTGATCCGTTGCCCTGCCATCACCTGAGCTACGATTTCTGCAGCTGAGAGATTGCGGGTCAATCCGGCTGTGGCTGTCAGACAGAATGTGCAGCCTACAGCGCAGCCTACTTGTGAGGAGATACACTGTGTGAGACGTCCAGGTCCCTGAATCAGTACCGTCTCCACCTCTTTGCCATCCGGCATTTTCAGCAGCAGTTTGCGCGTACCATCTTCAGCCTGTTGTTGGGCCGTGCATTCAGGTTCGAACAGGGAAACATGTTCAGCCAGATATTCACGCAATACATTTGGTAATTCGGCAATGGCATTCAGGTCGGAATTATACCGCCGGAATACCGAGGCAAGAATGTTTTCAGCATGCACAGGTTTGGCCCCGGCCGAATGGCAGAGTTCAAGCAGCTGTTCGTGGCGCATTCCGATCAGGTATGGTTTTGTTGTTATTGGCATAGGAAATAAAAAAAGCGCATGTATGGTGATCCATACATGCGCTTTTCCAGATGAATAGAAGCTGGCTTAAAGGCCGTATTTTGATTTGTTCTGAGCAACTTCTTCTGATGTTGGCGGCTCATGATCTTTAACTTCAGCCAGATCAAATGCCTCACGGTCAGTGTCACACAGTTCGTTTAGTTCAATGTCGGATTCGAATACGTCCGGCACATCTTCTTCAGGGTAGATAGCTTCCCAGGGGCACTCCGGTTCACAGACTGCGCAGTCAATGCACTCTTCCGGAGAAATGAGAAGCATGTTTGGCGTTTCTTCAGTGACCTCTTTGGGTTCGTAAAAACAGTCCACCGGACATACCGCTACACAAGCGGTATCGACACAATCTTTACAAAGCTGAGTGACAACAAATGCCATGAGTGATTACCTCACTATTACATAATAAATTGGCGATGAAGGCTAACAAGCGATTGCTGCCGTGGCTACTGCCGGCGATTAAGGGTATTCGTTGCGGCTGATCTCTTGTCCGCGGGCATTCAGACGTGCGATCAGGCTGGAGGGGGCTTTTGCCTGTCTCCATTCATATACGGCAACAAAAGCCATGACCTGCTGTACATAACGACGTGTTTCGTTGAAGGGGATCGCTTCAATCCAGGCTTCTGAGGCATCGAATGGCGTACGCTTTAGCCATCTGCTTACCCGGTGTGGGCCTGCATTGTAGGCAGCAGATGCCAGTGCCAGATTGCCGAAACGTCTCTTCTGTTCAGCCAGATAACTTGCTCCCAGCTTGATGTTGATGGCAGGTGAAAAGAGGTCCGGATATTTACTGTTCTTTAATTTAAGTTTTCTGGCGACAGATGTTGCCGTTTTGGGCATCAGTTGCATCAATCCGCGTGCTCCGACATAGGATGTGGCCTTTACGTTGAAAGCTGACTCCTGACGGATGATACTCCATACGGTAGCAGTGCTGAGGCCGGTCCTCTCTGAGGCTTGTTGTACCACCTTTTTATGGGCCAGAGGGAAGCGTTGCTCAAGTGCATCGCGTCGATCTGCTTTAAAAGCCGCACGGATCACCTGATCATGCCACCCCCATGAGGATGCCAGTGTGGCTGCGGCCTCCCATCTCTGAGGGGAAGAGCCTGAAAGGGCAAAGTGCCATTCGCGGCTGGCTTTATTGCTATTGCCGACTTGTAGCCACTCTTTGGCACGGATGATGGATGGTATGTTACGAATGAGTTCCAGTTCAGCCGCGTGGATGATAAAACCGTTCGATTCCAGTGTGAAAGGTTGATTCAGGCGCTCGGCACTTAAGAAGCTGTAATAACCACGTGATGTTGCCAGGCTGGCAAACAGTGCGGCTGCTTTTTTGTGATGGCCGGTCTCTTCCAGTGAACGGGCCTGCCAATAGGTCCAGTTGCTCTGCTGCTGTTCTGCTAGTGGCATGGTAGCGATGCTTTTTATGGTTTCGCCCCAGTTCTGCTTGAGCAGGTGCAGGCGGGTTTGCCAGGCACGGGTGTCCTTATCCTGTTCGCTTTCAGGAAGCTGCTGTAGCCAGAATGCGGCCTCCTCTATGTGGCGTCGAGCGGCGCGCAGGGCGATGGCCTTTTCTAAAGATGTATAAAATGAGCTGTCGATGGATTGGTCTGCTTTTGTCCTGACCAGCTGTAACTGTTTTCTGGCTATTGCAGGGTCAGCTCTGGAGAGACGAATCAGTGCATCGCTAAGCATGGCCCGGGACGTTGCAGCAGGGATCTCTTTGGGCCATTGGGCGAGCTGTTTTTCAGGCTCTTTCTGAAGCTTGCGCCAGTATGTGATCCATTTACGCTCTTTCTCAGATAGTGCAGCAGCCACTCTCTTGATCTTTTTCCACTTACCCTGACGAGCCAGTGTCTCGATGCGTTTCCATGACTCTGCTTTGGTCGGGTGTCCCTGTTTTAACCACTGCCGGTATAGAGGTTTGGCATTTGCGGATACTTTTTTACCGTTGATCCAGCGTTTTGAAAACTGTTGCAGAGCCACGGCTTTATTTCCTGTGTGCCAGACGGACAACATGGAAGTCTCCGGTAAACGGCGCATGTCGGAGGGGTGTTTATCCAGAAGTTCGGTGATTTGAGACCACGCTCCGCGCTTGGCCAGCTCCTTTATCCAGGCAATGCGCAGGTTGATTGCTTCGGGCACATCGGCATATCTATCCAGCACATCGAGAATCAGTTTATCATTGCCCTGATCCAACTCTTTGCGGGCATGCCAGATGTTCAGGTAGGGGGTAAGCGGATAAGCTTCGAGGCCACTTTTCAGCTGCCGGAAGGTGACCATATCTTTCCGGTTGAGCGCTTCGCGAGCCTGTTCAAACTGTACCCGTTGCAGCTCCAGGTCGCTGTTCGGAGCCTTGGCCTGTGCCAAAGGCACGCATGCCAGCATGAATACAGCTATGAGTCCTGCCAGGTGCATAATGGACCTTCCCGTCTAAAAAAACCTTAGTGCCAGCTTAGCCGGAATCGTTGTTTTCTGCCAGTGACCGCTTTATTCGGGCTAAGCTTTGTATTGCCTATCCTTGATGAAAGGCAAACTCTTCGACGACCTTGCCACCTTTGAAATGCTCTTCAACAATGCGGTCAATCGCAGCTTCGTTGAGATTGCAGTACCATGTGTTGTCCGGATGTACGACCATAATAGGTCCTTGCATGCAGACGCCAAGACAGCCTGCACGATTCACACGTACTGCATCAGGATCGCCAACTATCAGTCCTGCCTGCGCCACCTTCTCTTTCAGATAGTTAAGCAGGGGCAGGTTCTCTCCGCAGCTTTTGCCACAGCACATCAGGGCGTGGCGTTTAAATGGCATCATGGTTGGTTTTTGCATGTTCAATCCTTGTTCCAGGGGACTCTGTCGTTGACAACATCGCCGATAATCACGATTGATGGTGATTTGGCTACCAGCTCAAGTTCTGCAGCCTGCTTCAGAGTACCTGTTGTTATAGTCTGTTTTGCAAGTGTGGCCGAATAGATCACGGCAATAGCTGTATCATCTGCAAGGCCTGCCTGTAGCAACTGAGTTGCAATTTTCGGCAGATTCTTTGCACCCATATAGATCACCAGTACAGGGAAGGCCGCCACCAGTGACTGCCACTCCATGCGACTCTTCTCGCTTGCTTCATGGCCGGTGAGAAATGCCAGCGTGGCATTCACCGAACGATCCGTGACCGGAATACCAGCCATGGCCGGTGCTGCGACACCTGAGGTGATACCCGGGATAATACGGAAAGCGATCTCTGCAGCGGCCAGTGCACGCATCTCCTCGCCACCACGGCCGAAGACAAACGGATCCCCACCTTTCAGCCGGACAACGCGTTTTCCCGCACGGGCCAGGCGAATCAGCGTTTCACAGATATCATGCTGACTGGCTGAAGGACGACCGCCACGTTTACCCGCCAGAACCAGTTCGGCTCCGGGAGCTGCCATGTCCAATATATCATCGGAAACCAGTGCGTCATAGACGATGGTGTCGCAATCAGCGATCAGTTTTGCCGCAGCCAGAGTCAGCAGACTGGCATCACCTGGGCCTGCTCCGACCAGTGCAACTTCACCGGCTGAGAGTGCTGCATCAAGCCTCATGGCTTGTCCCTCAGGCAATCTGCGATAAATGCAGCAAAACCTTCCTGCTCACTCAGAACAGGGGCCAGAGAGATGTTTTCTATGGATGATGAATCAATCATGGCCTGCACTCTAGCAAGAGTGTGGCCTGCGAACAGCAGCATCGGTTGTACGGTTACCTGTTTGATGCCGTCCTCTTCCCAGAGTCGTAGCACTGATTCGATGGAAGGCTCGGAGTGCATGGATGCCATGGCGACCTTGCTGCAGCGTTTGTTTCTCTCATGTATGGCTGCGACAAGCGACTGGAATCCGGCAAATCTATAGAGGGCAAACAGCAGATTGATACGCTTGCTCTCACGTGTGGCATCATCGTATGCCATGGCGGCAATAGACTCGGCATGCGAATCCAGTGAGGCAATCTGGGTGCAATTCGAGGCTGCGATGAGTTTCGGAATATCTTCTGTGACATGCTTTCCAGCGCCCATGAATAGCGGCAGTACGTGCGCGCCTTCAGGCAGCTTGCCGTCAGACAAGAATGCTGTGCTTATCTCTTCATCCAACAGTCCGGAAACCTTTGTAGCAAGCAGATTCACCTGTTCACTGTGTGATGAGTGGGGAGAGCCGTGGGCAAGTACCACCTTCAAAATTCGATGCCTTGTGTCGCGGGAATGTCAGCTTCATAGGCATGTTTGACCATTTTCATTTCGGTGACGGTGTCGGCAACCTCGATCACTTCGGAGGCGGCATTGCGTCCGGTCAGAATCATATGCATCCACTTGGGCTTTTCATTGCGGATGAACTCGGCAATCTCTTCTCCGCTAATCCAGTTATAACCTGTGCAGTAATTGATCTCATCAAAAAGCACCAGATCGAACTCCTCCGAGCGCACCTTCTCCTTGCACAGATCCCAGATTTCGCGACTGGTTTTGATGTCCTGCTCAGGATTTTTTGTATCCCAGGTAAAACCGTCACCGAGTGCATGCCATTCGATATTATCGAACTTCTGTGCAGCACGTTCCTCGCCTGTTTTCCATTTCCCTTTGATGAACTGGATGACACAGACTTTCATACCCCAGCCAGCTGCACGAAAAGCCACGCCGAAGGCGGATGAGCTTTTGCCTTTACCTTCGCCTGTATGGACGAGCACGATGCCTTGTCGTTTATCACGTGATTTCATGGATGCCTCCTTGCATCCATGCGCCTATGGACGGGCGCACAGATCAATTGTTTGTGTGGCAAACGAATGATCTGCGAGGAAAGGGAAAACCACGCTTTTCTCTTTCCGTTCACCAAAAAATATTCAGGACGAATATTTTGTGTTTTCATAAAATCCTCTCTCCGTAATCGGGGACCAGCACAGAGCCCTCTCTTACGACAGGTGCATCAAACAGTTGCGATAGTGTGTGGTTTGAAAAAAGTTGTTTCGCCGTACCATATTCTGCACCACCCTTGCCATCAATCAGAATCAGAAAATCGGCAACTGCCATGGCCTGCTGGATATCATGCAATACAGTGATAACCGCACGGCCACTGTTTCGTTGTTCCTTGAGTATCTGCATGCATTGAATCTGATGTTTCAGGTCAAGATGTGCGGTTGGTTCATCAAGTAGCCATATCGGTGTGTCGCGTAGCATCAGTGCAGCAAGTTCTGTGCGCTGCCGCTCACCGCTGGAGAGCTCCCCCAGTGGTCGCATGAGTAGCGGGGCGATATCCATCGCATCGGCGATCGATGTAATCTTGTTGGACTCCTCATCTGCAGCAAGCTCAAGGCGTTGCCGGACGGTGAGTCCGAATTCGGTGGGGGGTAGTGCCCCCTGCCAGGCAATTTTGCGTGAGAGAGCGTTGCGACTATAACTGGCAAGCGGCTTACCAAGCAGATCGATCGATCCGCTTGCCGGAATAAGGCCGGCAAGTGCAAGCAGCAGACTCGATTTTCCTGCCCCGTTCGGGCCGAGTACGACGACCACTTCACCTGCATTGATGGTGCAGTTCAACTCTGTTAACAGTGTGTTGCCACCGCGTTCTACTGAGAGGTTCGATAGCTGTATCAGGATATTCATCCGGAACGCTTCATCAGCAAAAAGAGAAATACAGGTACACCGATAATGGCGGTGAGGATTCCGACTGGTAGCTCGGCCGGTGCAATGGCTGTGCGTGCGGCAGAATCGGCGAGAACCAGCAGCAGGCCACCACCAATGGCAGAAGCAGGCAGCACAGCTCTGTGCAGTGAGCCGAATAGCAGGCGCATCAGATGCGGAATCACCAGGCCGACGAAACCGATGGTGCCAGCCGCAGTCACAGCCAGTGCGGTGACTGCTGATGCCAGTAGTAACAGGCGTTGGCGCAGCCGTTTCACATCTACGCCCAAAGCTTCGGCATGGCGCTCTCCAAGCAGTAGTTTATCCAGAGAACGCGACAGAATCAGCCCGCAGATCAGCGAAATACCCCATGCCAGTAGCAGTACGGGTACGGGAATATCGGAGTGGGAGAGATCGCCCATCATCCAGGCGAAGGCGCGGAACAATCCCTGTTCAGGCAGAAGTGCCAAGAGCAGGGCAAGCACAGCAGACCAGAATGCCGCCAGTACCACACCCGCCAGTAGCATGCGGTTTGGTCCCAGACGTGAGAAGAGCATGACCGTGACAATGCCGATCCATGCACCTGCAAATGCGCCTGCTGACATGGCCCATGCCGATTCAGGCATAAACATCAGCCCGGTCACGGCACCCGCGGAAGCAGACCCTGCCACACCCAGCACATAGGGTTCAGCCAGAGGGTTGCCCAGCAATACCTGAAACCATGCTCCGGCAAGAGCCAGGAGGCCGCCAACGGCAAAGGCTGTGAGCAGGCGCGGAAAACGCAGCTCCCACAAAATTGTTTCTTCAAGTGCATCGCTGGCAGCAAAGGGATTGATCCACTGCTCACCAACAGCCAGTCCCAATAGCAGGCAGCTGATCACTGCGATAAAAAGGATAAACCAGCGCATTAGAGCAGGCCGAGCGCGAGCAACATAAAGCATTCGCAGTATTCAATGCCGGCCCCGAGGCAGTCACCGCTCATGCCATTCAGTCGCCATTTCAGATAAGCCCTCCATAATAGTAGCGAGGCAACTGCTGCCATGGCAAAAAGAAGTGAGATGAAAAAGAGGGAGAGCAGGAACAGGATGGCCCCCCATATCCAGTAGATATTTTTAGACACTTGCCAGACGAAGGATTCACCACTGCCCGGTGCAAAAGGCTCCAGTGTTTGCGACCAGAAAATCGCACCCAGTCGTGCCCACGCGGGAATTAGGAGTAGCGCCCATAAGCCGATATCCGGGGACTCTACGATCCACGCGAGCGCTACAAGTTTGGTGATGAGAATTGCGACTATCGCAATAACTCCGAATGAGCCGGTGTGCGGATCCTTCATCACGGCCAGAAAACGTTCCGGATCACGGTGGGCAGCCCCCAGAGCATCGGCGAGATCGGCAGCACCATCCAGATGCAGGCCACCTGTAACACCGCTCCAGAGCAGCAGAACCAGCAGGGCCGCCATCCACGGGTTAGCACTCATTCCGAGCTGTGCGATAAGCAGAAGCAGCAGGCCAATCGTGAGCCCAACGAACGGGAACCAGATGGCTGAGGAGGAGAGTTCCCCCTTTTTGAAGTCGACAAGTCCCGGCATCGGAATGCGGGTCAGGAACTGGAAGGCGAGAATCAATCCGCGCACGGCTCACCCGCTTCCTTGTTCAGAAACAGCAGTCGTGGCTGCTCTCCCTCTAGCAACGATACCCGGCTCCATGCGCCATAGGGCAGAGCCAGACGCCAGATATGAGAGACTGGAATTCCCAGTAGATGGGCGAGCAGTATGCGTTTGACCAGCCCGTGAATCACCAGCAATCGATGTTCACCATCCGCATCTTCAAGCCAGGATTCCCAGGATGAAATAACACGTTCGCCAAACTGATGGAATGATTCACCGCCGGGGATCTGGATACCGTCCGGGTTTTCCATAAAGCGACTGAGCAGCTCCTGCTCCTTTATCTCAGGTGCCTGTTTCCCTTCCCAATGGCCGAAATCAATCTCGCGCATCTGCTCAAGGGTGGTGGCGGGCACGCTGCTCCTGGAACTGAAGGCGTCGGCAAACAGGGCACAACGGGAGAGTGGTGATGTGGCGATGGAGGTTAACGAGTTTTCAAGATGCAGGGCTTGTGCGACGTCTTGCATCTGCTGCCACCCAATTTCTGTGAGTGGCACATCGGTACCGCAACCACGAGCAATGGCGACCGGTCCCTCTACCTCGCCGTGGCGCAGTAGATCAATGATGATCGGTTCAGCCATCTTTGTCGGTTACCCCGGCACTTGCGAAGGTAGCCATCTCATTATGCAGGGCGATGGCCGATTGCAGCAGCGGCACGACAAGCGCGGCGCCGGAGCCTTCACCAAGACGCATCCTGAAATCTATGAGTGCAGATGAACCCAGAGCCTTGAGAGCCAGTGCATGACCATTTTCATGTGAGACATGGCTGGCCAGGATCCAGTCCGTGATCGATGGTTCAATAACTTGTGCGGCAAGAGCTGCTGCCGATGCGATAAACCCGTCGATTAGCACAGGTACGCCGGATTCAGCTGCCTGTAGATAAAACCCGGCCATGGCTGCGATCTCAAGACCGCCAAGCTCTTGCAGTGTCTGTTCATCCGGTTTGTCTGAGATGCGTTGCAGGGCTGCAGTGACCACATCCACCTTTAGCGAGCGTCCTGTTTTATCGATACCGGTACCGAAACCAACGACTTCTTCAGCCGGGGAAGCCGTGAGCCTGCAGATGATAGATGCCGATGCCGTGGTATTGCCGATCCCCATGTCCCCCGCAATCATCAGATTGGCACCAGCTGCAATCGCAGTTTTTGCTTCTGCTCTGCCGATATTGATGGCTGCAGTACATTCGGCTGGGCTCATGGCTGCTTCATGCAGCAGGTTGGCGGTGCCGGGTTTTACTTTTTTATGAGTAACGCCATTCACTGCTGAAAGGTCGCTGAGTACGCCGACATCAACGACTGAGAGGGTGGCAGCGCACTGTCTGGCCAGCACATTGATCGCAGCTCCGCCCCGGACGAAGTTTTTTACCATCTCGCCGGTCACAACGCTCGGAAAGGCTGAGATACCCTCTTCACATACGCCGTGGTCACCGGCAAATACGGTGATATGCGGTCTCAATGCTTCAGGCAGCAGCTTTCCCTGACGGGAGGCGAACCAGCAGGCGATATCTTCCAGTCGCCCGAGTGAACCGTGCGGCTTGGTCAGGCTTCGCTGATGCGCCCGCGCGGCTTCCTCAATTCCTGTATTTACCGTAGCTGTAGTCACGCTTTATCTCCTTTTAGACAGAGGGGGAGTCCTGCCGCAACAAACTCTACACGATCAGCAACTCCTGCAAGCTGCTGATTCAGACGTCCCTGCGCATCACGAAAGATCCGGCTCTCGGGGTGTTCAGGAACCAGACCCATACCGACTTCGTTGGAAACCAGAATGATATGGCCTGAAAGGGTGGGCAGCAGTGCACACAATGAGGATATTTCCTGTTCCATGTTTTTATCTGAATAGATCAAATTGGATAACCATAGGGTCATACAGTCGATGAGCACTGCTGATCCTGTTGTTGCATGTTTTTCAAGGACGGAAGCCAGTGCCAGCTCTTCTTCAATCAATTGCCACTGATCCCCGCGCTCACTGCGATGATGTTCGATGCGCTCCAGCCATTCGTGGTCATGATCAATCAGAGGTGCGGTAGCGATATAAACCGGCTTTTGGCTCAGCGACAGGGCCACTGTTTCAGCACGTCGGCTTTTACCGCTGCGGGCACCACCGAGTATCAATGTTACTGGCATAATGCCTCCTCCACTCTTTGCCAATCGGCTTCACTTCCAGGCAAGCCGAAGCGAATCCAGCCTTTGAGTTGTGGCCATTCTGGGAATTCACGCACCAGTATTTTCTGTCTGGAAAAATCAGGTAACACTCCAGGAGGCTGAGCCAATACAAATGATGCCTGTGACTGATAGCTATCCCAATGATACTTTTTCAATAAGAGCATCAATCGTTCGCGCGCCACTGCAACCTGCATGTCCCGCAGATCAGCTTCCGGCAGAAGCTCTGGTAAGAGGTGCAGCGCCAATGTGGAGGCAGGCCATGGTGGCAGCCAAACGTTCAGTTTCTGAATGGTTGCTTCATCGGCAATTACATAACCGAGTCGCAGGCCGGGAATGCACAGGCTTTTGGTCAGTGAGCCTAAACGCATGACTCCGGCTAACAGTCCCAGTTCCCGGCGTTGTGTAAATGGCATATAGGACTCATCCAGCAGGCCAGTGAAACCTGCGGGGAATCCCTTTTCCCTGCCGAACGGGTTGGATGGAGAGGTCCACCATAAAGCGGTAGTATCAGGCAATTCATCGCCCTGTTCAAAGCTCACGACTCTGCATCCAGCACGGCTGGCGCAGCGGATCGGTTCATTGTAACAGGGGACCTCAATCGCTATCGACTGCCAGCTCATAGCCTGGAAAACAGTCTCAATGAGTGCCTGTGCTCCGGCACAGATCAGTACATTTTCAGCATTGACGCCAAATTCAGCTGCCAGTGCAGATCTGGCCGGCTCACCATCAATATCCGGATAATGGGAAACCAGCGATGCGTGTTCTTTCAACCAGTCGGCTAACCATGCCGGGGCTCCGGTCGGGTGGAGGCCGGTGGAGAGATCGAGCACTTCATCTGGCCGACAGTTCCAGCGTTTAGCCGCCATTTCTATTTCACCACCATGGGGGAACTCAAGGGGTAGAGCTGCATTGGCAGAGAGGATGTGCAGATTGCTGGTATTAGAAGACAAGCGTGACTCCCAGTGTCATTGTTGCAGCCAGTAGCAGGCTGTTGCGTACGATAACAAGAGCATCGAATGCAGCGATATCATCTGTATCTCTGGCATCTTCTTCCCCATAAAAAGGGCGTTCATCAATCACACCAGATCGCATCACAGGGCCACCCAGCTGCAGATTGGCAGCGAACGCCAGTGCAACCTCCGGCCAACCTGCATTGGGCGAAGCATGTGTCTCTGCCTGCTGTTTGATATCAGCCCACTTCGCAGATTTTCCGGCCCGGAGCATCAGCCATGCTGTGATGCGAGCAGGCAGCCAGTTGGCCGCATCATCCACTTTCGCCGCGCACCACCCGAATGATCCATAGCGCTGATTACGGTAACCCCACATGGCATCCAGTGTATTCACCATGCGATAAGTCACTGCAGCTGTTGGCCCCAGGAGGAGAAACCAGAACAGCGGTGCAATAACGGCATCGGATGCATTTTCCGCCAGCGATTCCAGTGCTGCACGCCGTGCATCCGGCATATTCATGTTGATTGTGTCGCGGCTGACAATTTTTGAGACAGAGAGGCGACTCTCGTTCACCGTTTTGGCATCGAGTACGGCCTGCACATGTGTAAAGAGAGATTTCCAGCCGATCGATGCCCACAGTAAAAAAACATCGAAGGGCCAGCCCAACAGGCTGTGCCCGACCCATAGCAGGGAAAATGGAATGGTAATGACAAACAGCCATGTGATCAGGCCTTGCTTGCGTTGATCAGCATATAACAATGATTCGCACCAGTTGGCCCAGCGTCCGAAGGCTGCGACAGGGTGGAAGCGAGATTGCGGATCACCAATCAGCCACTCCAGAATCAGGGCAAAGATTAAACTCAAAGGCTTTCACCACAAAGGAACGCAGAGTAAACAGAGCTGATCGAGTCTGATGGGTTCATTTCGACAGCTGCGTGCTTGAACTTATTGTCGTAGATCGGGAGCTGCTCTTCTGCGGAGAAAGAAGTGGGACTAGTAGCTCTGGCCGTAATGCACCCTCCAGTGCATCGGCCAACAGATCGAGTGAAGCCAGAGTGCGCTGCTTTTGATCTTTACCATCGCTGGCTGCAAAACCGATCTCGCTAAGCCATGCCTTACGGAATGGGCCCTGCTCGAACAGGCCATGGATATAGGTGCCCCATACCTGTTTGTCTTCAGAGCAGGCAGCAAAGGGGAAGAGGGTCTCGTTAGCCGCTGATTCACCGTGATGAATCTCATAACCGGTTACACGGTGGGACCCGAACATGATGGATGGCCGGTCTACCTGTGCCAGAGTCTTCTCGATTCGCATGGTTGTGGATAGCGGCAACCAGTCCAACCCTTTTGAACTGCCCCCCTCTACACCATCATCTTCTATGAACGATCCCAGCATTTGCATACCACCGCAGATACCAAGTACCTTGCCGCCATAACGCAGGTGCTGCTGTAGAACAGAGACGAAACCGTGTTCCCGTAACCACTCCAGATCGGAACTCACATGTTTGGAGCCGGGAAGAATGATCAGGTCTGCAGGCTGCAGCTCATCAGCAGCGCGTATAAAACGCAGGTTGATACCAGCCTCCGATGCAAGCGGGTCGATATCGTCATGGTTCGACAGGCGAGGATAGGCAATCACGGCAATGTTGAGCTGAGGATTGTTATGTGAGCTATCGGATATGTGACGGAAGGGGCTATCTTCTTCAGGAATCTCGAGAGGCAGGTAGGGGATGACGCCTGCAACCGGCTTGCTTGTTTCGTTCTCCAGCCATTCCAAAGCATCATCCAATAGCGCCATATTACCACGGAAGCGGTTGATCAGCAGGGCTTCTATGCGACCCCGCTCGGATTCGGAGAGTATGCCCAGAGACCCTGTGAGTGATGCAAATACGCCACCGCAATCAATATCGCCCACCAGCCAGACCGGCACATCGGCAGTCTCGGCAAAACCCATATTGGCAATATCACCTTCGCGCAGATTGGGCTCAGCAGGGGAGCCTGCTCCTTCAATAATCACCACATCATATTGAGACTGAAGCTTGGCAAAGGATTCCAGTACCGTGTCCAGCCAGCCTATGCGATCTTCATGAAAGCGGCGCGCCTCAAGTTTGCCAACCACCTGACCGCGAACGATTAACTGTGCCTTCTCATCAGCCTCCGGTTTGATCAGTACGGGATTCATATCCACCGTTGGGTCTATGCCGCAGGCCAGTGCCTGCAACGCCTGAGCCCTGCCGATTTCACCACCATCAATCGTGACGGCAGCATTGTTACTCATGTTCTGCGGCTTGAACGGGGCAACGGAGATGCCGTTGCGAGCCAGGAGTCGGCATAACCCGGCGACCAGTACAGATTTCCCTACGCCGGATGCTGTGCCCTGAATCATTAGTGCTTTCATAAGGGGTAGCTATCCTCTGCAAGAATATCTGTCATCGACTCTCGTTCTCGCCACCCCTCACTTTCCAGCATGGGTTTATCATAAAGCTCTTCTACCGGCCCAAGGCAGAGCAGTGCTATCGGCTTGCTGCCTTCAGGGCAGTGCAGTAAAGATGCCACATCTGCAGGTTCAAAAAAGGAGACCCAGCCCATGCCAAGGTTCTCGGCACGCGCAGCCAGCCACATGTTCTGGATGGCACATGATACGGAGCAGAGCGCCATCTCTTCAGGCATGGTGCGCCGGCCAAAAACTGTACCGTCATCCGGTGCGAGCACGACTGCAATCAATTCGGCGCAATCACGAATACCCTCAACCTTGAGGCGCATAAATTCAGATTTTCGTTCATCCATCTGATCGGATGTGCGGCTTTTTTCTTCTTCGACCAAAACGGCCAGCTGTTCTCTGAGTTTCATCTGGGAGATACGAATAAAGCGCCAAGGCTGCATAAAACCTACCGAGGGGGCGGCATGAGCGGCTGCCAGAATGCGTGACAGGGCAGCCTTGTCTACGGAGCCTGCAACAAAGTGACGCATATCCCGACGTGCATCAATCACCCGGTAAAGGGTGTCGCGCTCCTGCTCCGAAAAGCAGTGTTGTTCACCCTTGTTACTCATCGGACTTCTCCTGTAAGGCTTGCTGTAATAACTCAAGCCCATCAAGCAGGCGAGGGCCGGGTCGATGTAGTAGATCCGGATTGATAGCTACAAAGCGCACGTTGCCTTTGCCCAGCCACTTCTCCCAGAAGTTACGACGATCGTTAATCTTACGCCTTTCAAGAGGTATGACGATCAATTCAGGTTTTGCCCGGATTACGGACTCGACATTCACATGCGGTGTTTCGACATTGATATCAGCAAAAATATTTCTACCACCTGCCTGATGGATCAGGTCGGAGATAAAGCTGGGGCCACCGGCAGTGATCATCGGATCATGCCATACTTCATAAAAAACCGCTGTTTCAGAGCGGGGGCGGTTACGTATGTTGTGCAGGCGGCTGCGTAACTGGCTGACAACTGCTTCGGCTTCTGTCACATGACCGGTCAGTAGCCCGAGTTTCAGAATATCATCGAATATGGTATCGAAGCTGGTCGGGTTGGAGATCACGATGGATACACCCATCTTCTCCAGCATTGCTACGCCGGTCACATTTCGGCTCATCACCACGGCAATATCAGGTTTTAGACGCAGTGCAGCTTCAACATTGATACGCTCATAACTGCCGATATGAGGAAGTTCTTTGGCTTCAGCAGGATAGTCGCAGTAAGAGACGCCACCTACAAGTTGGGGGCCGGCACCAATGGCATAGAGCATTTCACAGGCGTGTGGTGTCAGTGCTACAATGCGTTGTTGTGCGGCAGCCGTTGCCACAGCCGGTAGCAGTATGGCGGCAAGGAGCATGAGAATTTGTAGCTTTTTCATTGCAGACGGAAAACCACGGGCATGCGGTAGAGGCCATTGGATAGTGGAATCCGGTTTACTGATGTCAGGCCGCGCCTTGCTGCACGGTCAAGAATCGGGTGGCCGGTAGAGGCTAACATAGTGATTTCATGAATGGTTTGCTGATGCACATTAAACTGGAACTCAGCGCCTCCTTGCCAGCCATGACGTCTTGCCTGTTTCGGATAGTAGACCTGAGCAAGAATGGTTTTTTGAATGTTTTGCGGAATCGTTGTGACAGTGCCGGATTGCTTCGGAGCCTCTTCTGCCACGGTTGTTTCCGGGGCTTTGGCTATTTCAGTTGCTGTTGCAGGGTTTCTTTCTGCGGTCTGGTTTTGTGCGCTCTCAGCCTGTTTGTCTGTTCGTTTTGAGGCTTGAACAGAAACGGGTCTGCTCACCTGTACGGCTACCAGTGCCGATTCTTTTGCTTGCTTCTGCCGGGGGGCGTTGTTTTTCCTGTTTGTATGAGTTGTGGGGATATGCTGCCTTTTTGTTACTTGTTGCGGAGCTCTGGCAGGCTCTGGTTTCGCCATCAGCTCAACATGAAGTGCTCCTTCAGTTGGCAGCAATAACATGTTGTTTTGTGACGGGAGCAGGGTAAAAAGAAGGGCATGCAGAGCGATAGCCGTAATCATTGCGGCCAACAGTCTAACATGCCCTCTCTTGAGCATTAGAAGGTGGCACTTGCACCGGCATACCATGCGCGACCTAACACACTATAACCGGATACTTCTTCATATATTTTATCACCCACATTATTGACACGAGCTGTCAGCTTCCATTGCTCATCGATGGCATAGCTTGCCCGAATATCGGTCTTTTGATAACCCTTCATCGGTTTGATATTACCTGTTGAAGAGTAGCGCGGGCCGACCAGATGCCAGGCAACTTCACCATTGAGACCCATGAATGTAACTCCTGCGGTGACATTACCCGAATCCTTTGCCCTGCGTGGCAGCAGATCACCGGTAACTGAATCTTTAGCATTCAACCAGGTCCAGTTAGCCTGCATATATGCAGGGCCATAGGCGAGGTTGGCGGAGACTTCCAGACCTTTGGTGCGTGCTTTTCCAATGTTTGCCGGAGAGAAGAAAAAGGTCGGTGGGGGACCCTGCCAGACAATAAGATCCTTATATGATTGATCAAACCAGACCAGAGAAAAACCGGCTTTCAATGTATCCATTTCATGCTGATAGGAGATACCGGCATCCCAGCCACGGCTGGTTTCAGGTTTCAGGTTGGGATTGCCTGATGAAAAAATAGAGGCTGGGAAATAGAGATCATTCAGTGAAGGCGCTTTAAAACCTGTGCCGTAATTGGCAGTGATTTTCAGTCCATCCAGAGGGCGCAGCGCCAGACCAGCCTTGTAGGTGGTTTTATTTGAGGTGGCAGAGTTTCTGTCATGGCGAAGCGAACCATTCAGATCCAGCCAGTCAGCATGCCATGCGAGAACGGCAAACCCGGCAGTTTGACGGATCGAACGATCAAGACCTGCACTGCCGCTATAGCCTTTGCTGCGGTACATATCGAGACCAGCCAGCATTGATACCGAGTCGGTTTCAATGTGATTCTGCCATGTGAGCTGATCAATACTGGTTTTAAAGTCTGAATTATTAAAACCTCCCGCCGGATCACGGCCAATCACCTCATCATTTGAACGTGACAGTTGCAGGCTGGTCTCGATCATATCCGAGACCGGGTAACTCAGTTTGGCGCTGCCGACAGACTGTCTGGTGTTGCTGGTGAAATTCAGTACGTCCACCGGGCCAAAGCCATCGAGCCCTGTTTTGCCATCGACATTGCGTCCGATCAGTTCCAGCTCGCCTTCGCCGACTGGTAGAGTGGCACGGCCGGAAACTGTAAGCTGACGGTATGGATCAAGCTCTGTTCCCGTGGCTGCAACCGAGACACCCTTTGTGCGTAGCCCGTCGACGGTCAGCGCATAGGAAATACCTGAATCGCCTCTGCCTGTCACATTGATATGGCCTGCAGATGTGCCATAGGAACCAGCTTCTGCATGCAGGCGAATCTTCGAGCCAGCCTCACCTTTATCTGTAAAAATCTGAATCACACCACCCATGGCATCTGCGCCATAAAGAGAGGATTGAGGACCGCGAACAATTTCAATACGCTCAATATCCGCTGTGGAGAGCTTACTCCAGTCAAAGCTGCCCAGTGTCGCTGAGCCTACGCGTACCCCATCGATCAGCACCAGCGTGTGGCCACTGCTACCGCCGCGTAAGAAAACGGAAGTCGATTTTCCAGGGCCCCCAGTAGCAGCTACATCAATACCTGCCTGAGCCCTGAGTAGCTCGACTACGGAACTCGCCTGTGATTGTTCAATGGTTTTCTGGTCGATGACTGTGATATCAGCAGTGACCGAAGCCTGATCCTGTGCCATGCGGTCGGCAGTAACGACCAGCTCTGGCAGCGATTCTGTCGCCTCTGCCTGATAAGCCAGCAGCATTGCTGTCATGGCCATAAATATGTGCCTGTTTGTGATACTTATTGTACTGGATTTCACCATTTCTCCTGTTTGCACCCGCCGTGCATGTTGTGATCAGAGCAGGTTGGGAGAAAAGAAGACGTACATGTTTGCCGATATCTAGGAGTGGATTTCGGCGAAGCCATACACGACCTGCCTCCCACCGAGACTACCCTGTCTGGAACTCGCAGGTTCCGTGTTTCGGGCCGGTCTCCTGGCTTGCCTTCATCCGCAGCTATTCTCCTTCCCGGGTTATGTGAATAATTCCCAGTGGATTTGAACAGCGTTGTCAGGCCTACAGTAGCGGGGGCTGCGCCGGAATTGGTAGATAACTACTCACACTCAGGACGAGTGTGCAAATCAATCTTTATCATTGATTTGTGAGGAAAGTAAAAATGACACTTTTAACTTTCCGTTAAGCAATAAAACCGTGGATGGTTTTATTTGTGTTGTTATCAAATCCGTACCGGACTTCCCGTTTCACCCGTAATCTTTCGACCGATCGGGCACCCAAAACGGGGCGAACCATAGCTGCAGTTGTGGTTCGCGTCTATGTGAGCGGGGGCGTCGGGTTTTGAACCATTGTTGATGGACGGTTAGTAATCAGGTGATGATTTCATGGCAGGCGCGGTTGCGCCCTGTTTCCTTGGCACGATATAGAGCCTGATCTGCCGCTGATATTAGTTTTTCAGCAGAGTGTTGTAAGCTGGGAGTTAGTGTGGCGATGCCTGAACTGAGCGTGATATGTTCGGATACTTTTGAATCTGTGAAAGACAAGATAAATGCAAACGCTTCATCATCGTATTCACGACAGTGAGTCGATTGAAGCTAAGCTTCATAATTTCGGGGTTTTGTAGAGATCCAGCCAATGTTCAAGACGGAATGGCTTCTCCTCCAGGATTCTGGCACGCACCTGAATATCAACCGTTTGACTGGCCAGCGTGAAGCTGTTCTGTTTTTGCCTGTGTATCACAAGGTTCTGTTGAGCGATGGAATATCCTTGTTTGGCAGCTTTTGCAAACCATGATTCGGCCATGTTCCTGTCGACCGGGAGACCTCGCCCCAGAGCATACATATAGGCCAGCGAATTCTGGGCCGGGGCATAGCCTTGAGCAGCTGCTTTGGCATACCAGTGTGCTGCCTGCTTATCCCGCTGCTCTACGCCTTCACCTTTGCGGTAGAGGTTGCCCAGATTGAACTGGGCCGGAGCATAACCTTGTAATGCCGCCTGTTTGAACCAATGTGCTGCCTTGCTCTGATCGAACTTTACCCCCAGCCCCTGCTGGTACATTGAGGCAATGATATTTTGTGCTTCGGCATCATGCTTGTTCGCAGCATCCACAAAAAGCTTGTATGCTGATGGATAGCGGCCGGATTTGTAGTGTAGAATGGCCAGGTTGAATATGGCATCGGGATTGCCCTGGTTTGCGGCTTGTTGATAAAACTGAATCGCATCCTGCTCACTGTAGAGTATTCCACGACCGATATGGTAGAGCAGGCCCAGCTGTAGTATTGCTTGCGAATGACCAAGGCTTGCAGCTTTTTTCAGCCACTGGACAGCAGCCTCTTCATTCTGAATAACATGGATACCTCGCAGGTAAAACAGGCCAAGGTTATAGCTCCCTTTGGCATCTTCCCCGGCCGCCTTGTGCAACAGGGAAAGGCTCTGCTTGAGATCTTTTTTTACACCTCTACCCAGTGCATACATGACAGCTAAATTGTTGCTGGCTCTTGCATGATGCTGATCGGCTGCTTTTTGCAGCCACAGGAGAGCTTTCTGATCATCATGGATAAAGCCGTCAGTTTCACCATAGAGTATACCCAGGTTGGCCTGGGCATTGGCAATGCCTGCTTCCGCAGCTTTATGCAGCCAGTGTGAAGCGCGTTCTCTGTTTTGCTCTATGCCAAGACCTATGGCAGTCATGGCTCCTATGGCTGAAGCGGCTTGATGATGTCCCTGTTTTGCAGCGGCTGTATACCAATGAGCTGCCTGTTCGGCCTGCTGTGAATCCTGTTGTAGCAGTAGTTTTGCCAAATGGAACTGAGCATTGGCATTGCCGCTGGCAGCACTGGATTTCAGCCACTCTTCAGCGGATTTCATGTCTGCATTCATGCCTTCTCCGCGTTGATAGAGCCGCGCAAGTACGAATTGCGCCCTGGCATCACCCTCGGCAGCCTTTGATGAGACCTTATTGAGTAATTGCTGAAGGAAGGATGTTGCTTCTCTGTTTTTTAATCGGGATGCCTGGATGGCCCAGTCCAGAGCGATTTCCTCATCTTTCTTGATGCCCCGCCCTTCAGCATACATCATGGCCATGTGCAGAGCAGCATCGGCATGATCTTTCTCTGCAGCCTGACGGAACCAGCCGATGGCTGCTGCCGGATCAGGACTTTCGATGCCGCGTCCTGACTCTATCAGCTTGGCCAGTTCATACTGCGCCTGAATGTAGCCCTGTTTTGCAGCCAGCTTTAACCAGTGTATCGCCTGTTCGTCATCCCGATCAACGCCTTTGTTGTCTCGGTAGAGCATGGCAAAGCGAAACTGGGCCTCTTTGTTACCTAATTTTGCAGCCTGGCTGAACCATTCAGCTGCTTCTTCATAATCACCTTGCTGAAATGCATAGTTACCACGGGTCAGGCCATCAGCATTCAGGTCGTTATATTCGGTATTGGTAAATAGCAGATAGAGCAGGGATGTGATCGAAGTTAATGCGATCGTGAAAATCACTATTTTGAATTTCGACACCTTCAGTACCTCTGATAGACGGATAGCATTGCGTTCTTTATAACCCGAGTTCCGGCCATAGCTCATCAATGCGTTTTTTTACCGACTCATCCATGGCAATAGTGCGTCCCCATTCACGGCTGGTTTCTCCTTCCCACTTATTGGTGGCATCAATGCCCACCTTGGAGCCGAGGCCTGCAACAGGCGAGGCGAAATCCAGATAATCAATGGGTGTGTTTTCGGCCATGGTGAAATCACGTGCGGGGTCACAGCGTGTGGATACAGCCCAAATAACCTCTGCCCAGTCTCTGCAATCTATATCGTGATCCACGACTATAATAAATTTGGTGTACATGAACTGACGTAAATAGGACCAGATACCGAACATGACTCGTTTTGCATGGCCTGCGTAGCCCTTGTTGATGGATACGACAGCCACACGATAGGAGCAGCCTTCCATTGGCAGGTAGAAATCGACTATCTCCGGGAACTGTTTCTTAAGGATAGGAACAAAGACCTCATTGAATGCCAGGCCAAGTATGGCTGGCTCATCAGGCGGCTTGCCAGTGTGAGTGGAGTGATAGATAGCATCAGAGCGCATGTTAATGCTTTCCACGGTAAATACCGGGAACATCTCTGTTTCATTGTAATAGCCGGTATGATCGCCGAATGGCCCCTCTTCAGCATATTCATCCAGAGAGACATAACCCTCCAGCACGATTTCAGCTGAAGTAGGCACCTGAAGGTCAATGTTGAGGCAGGGGGTGAGTTCGGTTTTTTTGCCGCGCAGCAGGCCTGCAAACTGGTATTCTGAGATGGTGTCAGGAATCGGGGTTACCGCTGCAAGTATGGTGGCTGGGTCTGCTCCGATCACTACAGCGCAGGGGAAACGTTCTGCTCCTGCTTTTTTTGCCTCCAGATGATCCTGTGCACCACCGCGATGTTTGAGCCAGCGCATGATCAGCTTGTTCTTTCCGATCAGTTGTTGTCTGTATATGCCAAGGTTCTGGCGATCCTTGTTTGGTCCTTTGGTGACGACCAGCCCCCAGGTTAACAGGGGTGCTGCATCTTCAGGCCAGCAGGTCTGGATGGGTAGTTTGTTAAGGTCCACATCTTCACCCTGTATCACAACTTCCTGCCAGGGTGCTTTTTTTACATTCTTGGGCTGCATGTGCATGACTTTCTTTAAAATTGGAAACTTGGCCCAGGCATCCTTCAGTCCCTTGGGTGGTTCGGGCTCTTTGAGATAGGCCAGTAACTCTCCTATTTCACGCAACTCATCGGCTGAATCACGGCCCATGCCGAGTGCAATGCGCTCAGCTGTACCGAACAGATTGGTGAGCACCGGAATTTGAGAACCTGTGACATTCTCAAAGAGAAGGGCAGGTCCTCCGTCACGCAGTACGCGATCGGAAATTTCTGTTATCTCCAGCTTGCTACTGATTTCAGTCTGGATGCGCTGAAATAATCCACGTTTTTCGAGTTCAGAAATGAATTCACGCAGATCGGAAAAGCTCATGCAATGCTGTCCTCAATGTCAAAAATGGTGTCTAGTTTGGCAAGTGAGAATACATCTCTGACGTTATCTCTCAGGCCAGAAAGCACAAAGCGGCCACCTGTCAGACGCGACCACTGCAGACCTTCCACCAGTGTGGCAATGCCGGATGAATCCATAAAGTCCACCTGATCAAGGGCGACATGAATCTCTTGCATCTTAGAGGTATACATGGGTTTAAGCTGCTCTCTGAGCCGTGGGGATGTGTGTATGGTTACATCACCTATGATATGAATCAGTGTATGCAGATCATCCCGATCTTCACGTTCAAATTTAAGCGTTACATCCATCATTCTCTCCATCATTGATGTTAAATATCAGGCGCCAGTGATTACCGTCTTCCAGTGCTGTATGCTCACAACAATCCGATACCGAACAGATCAGTTTCAGACCCAGGCCGCCAGGGCAGAGGTTTTCATGATCGTCGGGACGGCTGGCAACTTCCTTGATGTCGCCGCTCCACATCCTGGAAGCATAATCGCGAAAATCGAAAATCAACACCTGATTGTTATCGGGTTGGTCAATAATGCTGGTTTCCAGTTCAATTCTTCCGGCATTGCCGCCATAAGCATGGGTGGTGATGTTGGCAAACAGCTCATCAACACCTATGGCAACCCTGTTGCTTCGTAACTCACTCATGCCCGCTCTGGCGGTCATCACTGCGACCATGGAACGCAGCACATGAATACAATCGCTATTACAGTTCAATTGCAGGGATAGTTTGCCAACGTGACTGCTCTCGCACTCAGGGAAACTCACATCTTGCACGGAGGGTATGCCCATTAATCGTCCTTTTTGTTGATCGGAAAGGCTGTAGCCTTTTCAGTTTCTTTGCCAAGCTTGTCTTCGAGTTGCTCTAAACGCAACCGCAACGCATGAGTCTGATTCGCATCACTGATCTCCAGCAGCAAGATCAGGCTCTGCTTCTGTCCGTACTTGTCTGCCAGTGCGGTATAGATGTTTAAGGCGCGCTCAAGTTTATCATAGCGTTTGCTTCTGGTTGAGACAGGCAGGCTCCCTTGCAGGAGCAGAGCATGGGCTGTCAGCCTGGGGGCGCCAATACTCCGGCAATACTGCAGGCTTTGCTCAGCTTCAGACCATGCCTGGTCATACTGCTTGTCTGCCTTAGCCATCATTGCCAGCCCCATATGGGCTTCTCCCTTCATTTTTTGCAGTGCGACACTATTGCCCTTGGTTATTGTCACGATTCGGTAACCCTGCTCGGCCAGAGCCGGTGCCTGTAGTAGCTGGGCAAGACGCGCTGCTTGCAGGTGAATATCTGCAGGCCAGGTTCCGTTTTCAAACAGGCTGGCAGGGAACTGTTGCATGGTATCGGTTAGTTTTCCTTCGCGCTGATGCATTAATGCGAGAGCCAGATGAGCGCGCATTTGCATGATGCTGTTCTTGTACCGGCCTGACAGCTCAATGACACGCAAATATGCGCGTTCAGCCGCTGTACTGTTTTTCATTGCTGTATGTATGACTGCCAGATTGTACCAGGAGAGGGAGATTAATCTGGTATCATCAGCGAGCTGGGATGATGTTAAGGCTCGTGAAAAAGAGCGTTCTGCTGACTGCCAGCGCTCACGTTGCATGGCAGTCAGGCCGTTTTGTATATAGGTTGCTGCATGATTTGCATAGGGGTTTTCAGGTTCTGCTGGTCTATGGTTGCTGCTGCCACCGCATGCGCCAAGTATAAAAGTACAGATCAATAAAAGCGGCTGCCAGCTGGATATGCTTGAGACCGGTTTCATGGCTGCATCTCCAGAACTGGAGGTGCCAGGGCGTCTTCATCTGCCTCTGCTGGTGTTGGCTGATTGCCGATCAGCCATGACTGTTCCAGTTTTTTCAGTACAGACTGCATCTGTTTGATACTTGCCCGGGACTCTCTTGCCAGACCTGGCAGCTCAGGTGTAAGCTCGCCAAGGTCAGACGCGACGGTATCCAGTGACCTGGAGAGCTGGTCCACATTCTTGATGAGGCTGTTGATGTGTTGCAAGCTGTCCGGCCCCTGCTCCGCTATCTGTTGAGATAGTGGCCTGAGGTCAGCGAGAATCTCTGAAGTGGCTTTCAGGGATGTGGCTAGTTGTTCACCTATACGGTTATCCTTTAGGTCTTTGGTCAGGACTTGAAGGTTTTCCAGTGTTTCAGTGAAATGATTGGCCATCTGGCCGATGTTTTCGGCTGTGAGCCCCTGGCTTAGCGCATTCATTCGAGCCACCATTTGACGTAAATCACTCTCCGGATCATTCAGCCATGTGGCAAGCATGGCAAGTTCATGTAGCAGCGCATTGGCATTTTCAACGGCCGGTTTGATATCCTGCAGCAGTTGCTCAATGCTGGCGGCGGTTTCATATGGGATCTGCTGGCCTTGCTTGATTATCGGTTGGTTTGTATTGCCAGCTGTGATTTCAATTGTCTGTTCACCAATCAGCCCATCCCTGATCAAATGGATGATGCTGCCCTGGTGCATCATGGGGCGATATCGCTCAAGCACGTTCACGCTGATGCGCACGGTGCCGTCATGTTGCAGCTCCATTTTTTTGATGCGACCAATCTTGAAGCCTTGAAATTGAACGGGCTGACCTTCGTAAAAGGATGCAGCAGAGGGCGGAGAGAAATAGAGCAGGAATTTGTTGGAGAAAATGTCCGAGCGCAGGGTGATTGACAGAATAATCAACACAATGGCTCCCATCCCCAGGATGAGAAACCAGCCAACTTTGCGCTGTATACTAGAAACAAATTCGCCCACTTAGTCTCCTTGCTCTGTGTGTGTCCCTTTATTGATCGTCAGGGTGCGGGAGTACTGCAATCCGGAACCTTCATCCGGACTGCCGGTCAGATATAATAGGCCTGAACCTAATTGCTGCAATGCCTGCATGCTAATCTCTTTAAATTGATGTAAATGCTCAGGGGGCATGCCTGTGTGTACTTCCTGTGCCACGATGATTTCGGGCTTGCTGAGCAGGCATCGGCCAAGGCTGATCAACGCATGAGTGAAAGATGTACGCTCTCCTGCTTTTTCATCAAGAGCAGTACTGATGCCAATGGACTCGGCAACCTCATGGAGGTCAATGACAGCCTGCTGCAGGCGGGCATTATCGCCATGGTAGAGAAATGGTAGCAGCAGGTTCTCGCGCAGGCTCAGATTGGAGATCAGCCCCCGGTGACGAATCATGCTGCCCAGGCGAGTGCTGAACTCACTGGTTCCTGATTGATATTGCTCTGAATTGCTCTGTATCCACATTTTCCATGTGCTGTTGCCCTGTTCATCACAGGGCGAGAACATATGCTGCATGAAGGCATACTGGCAGGTGTAGTCCATGACCAGCTGTACATGCTCGCCTCGAGTCACATGTGAGCCTGGTATGGTCATATGCCCGAGTTGTAATTGATGCCAATGAAGCGTGCTACTCATATCAATGCCTGTAACAGGGCGATCAATGCATCACTCATGATGATGGCCATCAGGGAGCCCAGTACCCCTTGTGTGGCACGGACCGGAATCAGGTTTGGCTCGCGTCCGACATGGCAACCGCGGTCGAGCAGGATCAAAGCACTGAGCAGGGGGTAAAGAGCGCCTTTGATGACGAGGAGTATGACTTCATCAAGGCTGGTTCCTCTGCGAACTTCAAGCAGAAAATCTATGAAATTAATTTTATAGCTGAGTGAAACAAGAAGTCCACCCAGTCCTATGGAGACAAAGACAAAGACAAAGGTGAGAATCAAGCCGCACAGGGTAAATGCCATCAGGCGTGGCCAGAGCAGGTATTCCGCTATGCTTATGCCCATGCTGCGTAGCGCCAGGTCTTCACCACGGACATGCATGGTTCCCAGCTCAGTCACTACGGCAACACCGGAGCGGGAGAGGAGTAATATGGTTACCAGCAGTGGTGCCATCTCCTGAACCAGTAGGTTGGAAATAAGCAGCCCGATTAACGACATATCTTGAATGCTTTTGGCAAAATCAACGATGTTGTAAACAGCAAGAACACCCACACCGAGAGCAACAAGCACGACCCATAACAAGCCCTGGACTCCAGTGAAATGGATTTGACGGATAACGACGTTGGTGACTGCGGGCCTGGATAACCAGCCAAAGCGCAGGCCGATTGAAAGAATGTCGATGGTCATGCTGTAGATACGCTGGATTCCTGAAAACAGTTGCAGGCTGCGTTGACCCAGCCGGTCGGCTTTGTTGTGAAGCGCCTGCATGGCTTGCCCTGGAATCAACATGAATGATTTATATGCCGATGGTCAAGAAAGGCAAGTGGGTATTCTTATCAGATATGGCATTATGGGGATGGTTGCGGTGTTATTTTTTCTGTAGCTTTACCCGAGCCAAACCATGCCTGAGGCAGGCTGAATAGTCGTTCGACTATGCCGGGCGATGCCAGGCCAGCTTTTTCAGCATTGACGGTTTCCACCGTTGCATCGGTAAAGGGTCCGTACATATGGTATATTTTACGCATCAGGCTATGTGACTTGCCGCCCAGGATATCCCTTAATAGTGGTATCTTTCCCAGCAGTGCATCCAGGTTCTGCAGTGGCTGTGCGACCAGGTACACGTCGACCTCCGCTTTATCGATATCCATTTCCCCCTGGCCAGCCAAGTCAAATGCGGATGAGCGCAGGGCTACATTCCGGATCTGGATGTTCTGATTTTGCATGATTGCTTCCATTTGCAGCCTGTCATACATGATGCCGGGGCCGGACAGGTCTTCGCGTTTGCCAAATAACAGTTTGTGTAATTCAGCCAGATTCATTGCAGCCAACAGCGTTGTCAGGGTTCCTCCTTCGAGGACTCTTCCCTTGTCCACACGCAGGCGCATCCTGCCGTCAATGCCCTGCCACCATGGCTGGTCGCGCAGTACGATGCCCTGCCCGGAAAACAACATCCGGCTATCACCGCCGCTAAAGCGCTTGGAGAGGTTCCCTACTTGCATTAGATGGCCAAAATCCCCCTGTAACTCGGCGAATCCGGACCAGCGCATCCCTCCATCCTCTTCGGGTGTGAGCGTTGCAGACATGGAGAGGGCCTGTTTTTCAACATTGGCGGATAGATGTCGAAGATCGACCTTACCCTGTCCTGGTAGCGAGAAGCGGGCGTTTACATCGCTAATCGCCAGTTGAGTCGTGCTGACTTTTCTGGCTTTGAGTTGCCCGAGGCTGCCTTTGGCTGATGCCAGATCAATATGTACGCCATCCATGCGGGCATCATTCCAGTCGAATCGTTCGATATCTGCATAAATGATCCAGGATTTATCAATCATTTTGTCAGGATGATTCAGAGCTTTCGGCAAAGCATTGCGATTGAGATAGCGTGCCTCTGTTTTGAGCTTCCATGGTGATCTGTCGAATGGAACTTCAATATCCAGTGAGCCGCTGAATGAAGGTGTGTGCAGGTCGTTTAGTGCGAGTTTGAGAGCGCTGCGGTTAATTTCCACCGTGCCCTGACGGATTAATAGAGCATTCCCTATGCTTTGTAGCTGACTCAGGAGAATGGTAGGATGATTGTTATCCATCTCAATCTTCGCCTGATAGTTGATACTGTAGGCGTCGCCAGTGCTCTTGCTGGAGCCTAGCAGCTGATCCCAGTTGGTATTCGTCATGTCGATGCTTCCAGACCAGGCTTTATCATAGTGGAGATGTGTCTGGATTGTGCCGCGGGCATGGGATACCGGCAGCTGGAAGTAGGCAGCCAGTTCAGCAAAATCACTCTTGCCTTTTGCATCGAAACTGTTGATTTTCCAGCTCTCATCTGAACCGGCAGAGGCGGATAGCGACAGTGAGCCTTGTATGTGTTTTGTTTCCACTTTTGTGTGACGAATGGTCAGGCCATGCTCTTGATCCCACTGCACTATGCCGCCGCTGAGCTTCAGGTTGGTATCTTGAATGCCCAGTTTCCAGCTATTTACAGGTTTTAATGTGACCGTAGCTTCTTGTGGTTTGGATGCATCGGGGGGCCATATCAATTCAAAAACGCTGTCTGCTCTGGCTTGATGCCACTGCCAGTCGGAGGCCTGGCCTGGACCAACCCAGTGTAGTAGTGAGGCCACATCTACTCTCGACTGCCCCTGTATATGCAGTTCCAGTGTTTGCCATGGGATGTGTAAGGAACCTGAAGCCTTCCCGATTTTCCGGGGAAGTGTGGATTCGGAAATTTCTGCACTTAGCCCATATTGGTCCAGCTCTACCCTGGCAGTGGCTTGCAATAAGGAATCCTTAGATAGTCCTAGTGCAATATCCGCCTTATCAATCGTGGCTGTAGCTTGATATTGCATCGCATGCCACGCCTGGATTGAAGGCGCTGCTCTGAGTGGGTCTTCCCATACCAGAGATAGTCGGCCTGTAACCTGCCGGGCGGATCCTGTTTGCATTTGCGAGAGCCACTGCTGCCAGTTTTCATCCCCTAATGGCCGCAGCCATGACCAGACCAGAGGCATGGCCAGGTGTTCAGAGCTGGCCATGGCAGATAGCAGGCCGGCATGCCATTTGCCGCTGGCTGTGATGTTACTTTCTCCCAGAGACCAGCTGGCTTTGCTGATATCAATGTGTTCAAGGGTCACTCTTTCACTGTCTCTGATTTTGATCTGCATCTCCGTTTTAGCACTGTTGAGGCTATAGCTGTGCATGGTTTCAGGGAACAGGGTGATGGCTTGTTTGGCCTGCATCGCAAGTTTCAGTTTCCAGGACTGCCTGTCTGTGCGCTGGAGTTCGATGTCGATTGCAGGAGTGCCCTGGACATATTGTCGTAGTTCATCAGGGAGCCAGTTGATCTGTTTGCAGTGCAGCCTAACCTTTTCAGGGAGGTCACTCTCATCCAGGTGGGCCTCTAGTGTTAGTGCTGATGAGACGGCATCGATTTTTTTGTGTTTGCCATCCAGGGTTAAGCGCAGCCCGGGAAGGCTTCCCTGTAGATGCTTATAGGACCAGTTAACGGTCACGTCCTCGAGTATGATCTGTTCCGCAGGTAGTGGTGTCTTTCCGGTTTCGGTAACACGAATGGAGAGCGTGCCTCCATTGAGGCGGATGCGGTCCGGTTTGACCTCTCCGGTCAGTAGCGCCAGAAGTGGGATGCGTACCGCAACACCACCGTCATGAAATGCAATGTCATCCCGTTGGCTGGAAAAGTTGAGCTGATCGCTGTCCAGCCACAAAAATCCTGCCCAGTACCATGAGAGGTTGCCCAGGCGCACCTCTTTAAGGCCAAGCTCCTCCTCCAGGTAGCTTTCAATGCCGGGTCGCACCGTATCAATGTCGGGAGCGTTCCAGTATGCCCATGCACCGGCAGCCGAAATGATCAGCAGCAGCAAAAGGAAGACGCGCCAGCAAGATGCCAGCGCGCGTTGAATCAGATTGCCATGCATGAGGGAGGCTGGCTTTTAAGCGGTTTAGCTTACATCCTTCTCTTTAAGTTTGGCGATTTTATCTTCCAGTGTTTTCAGCAGCCCTTCATAGCCGCTATTGTTCAGTGTGGACTTAAAGTCCTGATAGAAGGTGCGCACCATGCTGGTTCCTTCGATGCGAATGTCATATACCTGCCAGCCGCCATCGGTCTGATGCAGACGGTATTCCACAGGTGTTTCGCGTGTACCGTCGATAACGGTTGAATTAACACGGGCTTTGCCTTTTTTCATCTGGGCATCGGCATATACGATGGTTTGACCATTGTATTCATTCAAACGGTTGCCATATGAGCGTTCCAGCAGATTACGAAAGACTTCGGTAAAATGGGCCTGTTCGTCATTGTTCAGCTTTTTCCAGGGCTTGCCCAGACTACGTTTGGCCATGGCCATATAGTCGAATTTTCCTTCAACTGCTTTGCGGATCGCGTTGCGGTCTCCGCCTGTGAGCTGGCTTTTATCAGCACGGCTGTCCAATACATGGATGATCTGGTTTACTGTAGTCTCAATAACCGCTTTAGGGTCAGATTCATTTGCCCATGCAGGTATAGTTATCAGAAGGGTGAGCAGTGCTGCAATGCCGTGTTTCATCAGATTCATGGTATGAACTCCTTAGATTTGATTGTTGGATGGTAATGTGGCCCGCCGGAAGGGCGAGGAGGAATGATTACTCCTTACCGCTGAAAATATACTTGCTGATCAGATCTTCAATGTTGATGGCGGACTCGGTCTCTTCAATCTCACTTCCGGCCACGAGGTGGTCTTCCTCCATGCCCTGGGTGACCCTGATATAGCGGTCTCCGATAATGCCCTTGGTGCGTATGGACGCAAAAGCATCCTCGGTGATTTTTACACCTTCATGTACACGTAGAATCATGGTGGCGTGGTCGCTGTCGGTAAGTTTTACTTCATCAACACGACCGATAATGACACCAGCCATCATGATGTCGCTGCCTTTGCGCACGCCTCCTGCATCATCGAAGTCGGCGGTCACAGTGTAGCCTGATTCACCAATGCCTCCGACCTGCCCGACTTTCAGGGCCAGCCATGCGATGGCAACAAGGCCCAGAAAAACAAAGATGCCGACAGTCATTTCAATACGTCTATACGGTTGCATTATTAGCTCCTTATTACAGGTAAAACGAGGTTAAGATATAGTCCATGATCAGAACGCCTACTGAGGCGATAACCACCGCCTGTGTGGTTGCTTTGGCAACACCCTCCGTGGTGGGGTTGGCACGATAACCCATATAGGTGCAGATCATGCCGATCATAAATCCGAATACGACGGCTTTTACCCAACCGCCATACATGTCATGCATGGTGATCTTGGCGATCAGTTCGGCCATGTATGCGCCGGGATTTACGCCGAGCAATTCAACACCGACGATGTATCCGGTTCCGATGCCTACGACGTTGAATATGGATACCAGTAGCGGTACGGCAAGCGTGGTTGCGACGATACGGGGTAACAGAATGCGCTGCTTGGGGTTCACAGCCATCATTTCCAGTGCATCAGTCTGCTCGGTCACGCGCATGATGCCGATTTCAGCTGTGATGCTGGAGCCTGCGCGGCCGATAATCATGAATGCGCCAAGTACGGGGCCCAACTCACGGATGATCGACATGCCGACACCTGCACCAAGCAGTGATTCCGAGCCGAATTTAGCCAGTGTGTAATAACCCTGCAGGGCCAGCACCATGCCGGTGAATGCACCGGTAATAATGATGATGGCTAACGAACCAACGCCCAGGGCATAGAGCTGCAGGATATAGTGTTTTCCCTGCCAGGGTCTACTGAACATCAGTGAGAGCGCATGGAAGCCAAGGCGTGTGGCATCGCCCATCTGTTCGAGTCCGCGCAATGCGTAACGGCCAAGGCGTCCGAAGAACATGGTTGATGCATTCTGTTTGGTAAACATTTCGTTGCTCATGATTCCAGCCTTACTGTGCCCGGTCTGTGAGTCAGGTCATCAATATAGGATGTTGTACTGCGCGAGAATGGAATCGGTCCATCCGGGCGCCCTTCGAGAAACTGGCGAACACGTTCATCCGTACTCTGCTGGATGTCGGAGGGGGGGCCTTCGGCAATAATACGACCCTGCCACATCAGGATCACATGGTCGGCAATAGCCAGGCCTGCTGATACATCATGCGTGACGACGACCGATGTCATGCGATTCATTCTCGATGTGTCGTGAATCAGGGTGCTGATCACGCCAGCAGATATGGGGTCCAGTCCTGAGGTGGGTTCATCAAAGAAAACGATCTTCGGATCCATGGCCATGGCGCGTGCGAAAGCCACACGTTTGGCCATACCGCCGGAAAGCTCGGCTGGCATCAGCTCTTCAAAGCCGCGCAATCCAACCTGCTCCAGTTTCATTGCGACCATGGTGCGAATAACGTCTTCATCCAGATCTGTATGTTCATGCAGGGGGAAGGCGACATTGTCATATACATTGAGTGAGTTCAGCAGGGCAGAGTACTGGAACAGCATCCCCATGCTCTCACGCAGCTTATAAAGCCGCTGGTCAGGAACGGTGCAGAGGTCTTCATCGCCATACCAGACATAGCCGGTCGTTGGTGTTTCAAGACCGGAAAGCAGGCGCAACAGGGTGGTTTTCCCTGATCCTGATCCGCCCATAATGGCAGTGATAGCACCGCTTCGAATGTGGATGTCGGTGGATGCTACCGCATCAACATCGCCGTAACGTTTGCTCAGGTTTTCTCCGCGTATCATGGCGACAGGATAGCACGGCAATAGCGCTTTGCACGTGCAAAGGATGGCGCAGGTAGAGGTGAGGCGCTACATTTCGCAGGCTTTTTGATATTTTTTTTACTGGCTTGGAGTTGTTTGATGAATTTCGCGGATCGTGATGGATTAATCTGGTTTGATGGTCAGATGGTGGATTGGCGTGATGCCAAGGTGCATGTGCTTACCCATACCTTGCATTATGGCATGGGCGTATTTGAGGGTGTGCGTGCATATCATGCCGATGATGGCGCTGCGATTTTCCGACTGCAGGCACATACGGACCGCCTGTTTCGTTCGGCAAAAATCATGAATATGGAGATGCCTTTTTCCAAGGATGAGCTGAACGCAGCCCAGTTGGCTGCTGTGCGTGAGAATGGTCTGGATTCCGCCTATTTGCGCCCTATGGTTTTTTATGGCTCTGAAGGTATGGGGCTGCGCGCGGATAACCTGAAAACACATGTGATTGTCGCTGCATGGAATTGGGGTGCTTATCTGGGCCAGGATGCGCTCGAGAAAGGGATTCGCATCCGAACCTCTTCTTTTACCCGCCACCATGTAAATATCGGTATGTGCAAGGCCAAGGCGAATGGTCAGTATATTAACTCGATGCTGGCGCTTTCCGATGCGCTGCGAGACGGTTACGACGAAGCGCTGCTGCTGGATGTTGATGGTTTTGTGGCTGAAGGCTCCGGGGAAAATTTCTTCATGGTTTATGACGGTGTGATCTACACGCCGGAGTTGACCAGTGCCCTGGATGGTATCACGCGTGCCACGGTAATTCAGTTGGCCAAGGAAGAGGGCTATGAGGTTCGCGAAAAGCGGATTACCCGCGATGAGGTTTATACCGCCGATGAGGCCTTCTTTACCGGTACGGCTGCTGAGGTGACACCGATCCGCGAACTTGATGGTCGTACGATTGGTTGTGGCTCGCGCGGGCCTGTGACAGAAGTGCTGCAGAAGAAGTATTTTGATGTGGTGCATGGCCGAAGTGCAGCGCACAAGGATTGGCTGGCTTACGTCTGATTCTTGTTTTTAATGGTGTACAAAAGGCCCGCAGGAGACTGTGGGCTTTTTCTGTTGGGTGAGCTGTTAGATGAGTCCTATTGCAGCAAGAAGCCCTGCGCCACTGATGATTAATAGTGCGACCAGAAAAGGGTTAGGCCCCTTGAATTCGTTGCCCTCTCCAGGCATGGGGTTTTGATCCCAGCTGTCGCCGCGGAGCTCTTTGTCATTTCTGTTTTCGGCCATGTTTTACCTTCTTGTGCTTGCTCCATGTCTGTCTGTGTTCATCCTGATACTTTGTTATAGATTAGAAATTCCTGTTTTTCCAGTCGGGAAGTAAAGAAAGTGTGGCGGCATAGGGGGAATATGCGTTTCTACTGTCTCGCTATTGGGTGTGGGAGGCTCCTGGATCTTCCCAATCGGGTTTTATTGTCTAGGCTGGCCGACCTATGAAATATTTTGATGTTTTTAACGGTGATGCCGATGGTATCTGTGCACTGCATCAGTTGCGTTTGGCTGATCCGAGAGACTCCGAGTTGATTACCGGTGTGAAGCGGGATATTACACTGCTTAAGCGGGTGCAGGCGAATGCCGGGGATCAGCTTACCGTGCTCGATCTCTCAATGGACAGGAATCGTGAAGATCTGCTGCGATTGCTTGGTGCGGGAGTGGTGACACAGTATTTCGATCACCATTTTGCTGGCGAGATTCCGGATTCCGGCCTGTTGGAAGCCCATGTTGATACCGATGCCAGTACCTGTACTGGCTTGTTGGTGAACAGTCATCTGAATGGGGCTTATCTGCCCTGGGCTGTAGTTGCGGCGTTTGGTGACAACCAGTTTGATGCGGCATTGCGGGCGGCTGAGCCGCTTGCCTTGACGGTTGATCAGCTGGCAGGCCTGGAGAGGTTGGGTACATTGATCAATTATAATGGTTATGGCGTGACGCTGGATGACCTTCATTTTTCACCTGCAGAGCTGTATCGCAAGATTGCCCCGTACGAGGATCCTTTTACTTTTGTTGCAGAATCTGATGCCTATCGGCGATTGGATGCGGGTTATCAGTCCGATATAGAGCAGGCGCGCTCTTTGCCTGTTCTGTTTGAAGAGCCTGCAGTAGCAATGATACTGTTGCCGGATCAGGCATGGACGCGTCGAGTGTCCGGTGTTTATGGAAATGAGCTTGCGCGCGCAGCTCCTGATCGTGCTCATGCCTTGATGACTCTGCTGCCTGGTGGTGATTACCGGGTCAGTGTGCGCGCGCCTTTGAATAATAAGCTGGGAGCTGATGAGTTGTGTATGCAGTTTCCAACCGGGGGTGGCCGCAAGGCAGCAGCAGGGGTCAATGCACTGCCTGCCCATATGTTTGATGCTTTCACCGATGCTTTCAGGAGTAAATATGACAAATGAATCTTCAGTCCTTGCCGGTATCCATACGGTGAAACATGCCCTGGATGCAGGTGGTGATGTTAATGAGTTAATGGTTGAGAAAGGCAAGTCTCATCCGCGTTTGAATGAATTGATCCATCTGGCGAAAAAAAGAGGCATCAGGGTCTCTTTTTCGCCCAGAGAGGCGCTTAACCGCCTTGCAGAGGGTGTTCCGCATCAGGGTGTTATCGCAATGTTGTCGGTGCAGCATGCCGTGAATCAGCTTTCATTCGATCAGTGGATTGAGGCGCTGGACATTACAGAGGCTCCGTTGCTGTTGCTATTGGATCAGGTAACGGACCCGCATAATCTCGGGGCATGTGTACGTACGGCTGAGGCGGCAGGATGTGCTGCTGTGATTGTACCCAAGGATCATGCTGCTGATGTGCATTCGCCGGTGGTGGCAAAGTCGGCCTGTGGCGCGTTGTCCAGATTGCCGGTGATGCGTGTGACGAACTTAAGCCGTACCATCGAAAAGCTGCAGAAGGCCGGCTATTGGACTGTAGGTCTGGCAGGGGAGGCGGATGATTCGATTTAT